>Ga0209934_1000722_pt1 | contig 30225 bp, 24 predicted proteins | sample ThiBiot_750_plan_2_FD_183950 | JGI IMG/M metagenome (GOLD analysis project Ga0209934, IMG submission 183950) | Wastewater bioreactor microbial communities from Cape Town, South Africa - Thiocy_expt_750_plan (SPAdes) | ecosystem: Engineered > Bioreactor > Thiocyanate-remediating >...
TCGCGATCACTTAATCATTCATCGCGATATGTGGGCACGCAAAGCCGAGTTCGAACTCCCCAAAGGAGCCGCCAAGTATAAACAATCCGAGTTCATACGAAGTGGTTATTATGGATATGAAGAAGTTTCATACGGTGAATTCACTCCACAAATCCAACATGCTTTGATCAAGTACATAAAGGATAATCTGGATTATGAGTATGTTATCGAACAAACGTTCAGGCAATATGAGAACACACAAGGACTGGATTTCAAGACGATATATAAAATGATGCTTCAGGATCGCTCGAATGGATTCGACGTTTTTGACGTGATGATTACCGCGTACAAGTCGATGTATTATGCCAAATTACCAATGGAAACTCTTTTCGAACCGATTCTTTGGGGCGAAGAGTACGACAATCTGATATATCACGTGTCATATTCAAGTGTTATCTCTTGCTACGAGATAGTGAAAATGTGTGAAAAAGCTTCTATTCCAGAACAACGTATCATTCGGCTGGTACAGAAAATGAGCTCGGATGTGTGGATTCGCGGTCAGATCGAACGTTTACGTCCTGGATATGGTAATGTCGTTTCGTGTATGGTACAATATGGACAACTCCAATGGGCCACTCGAATCATCCAGCTTATCCACGATCGACCAGCTTGGACCGAAAGCCGAGATTTCATTGATACGATTGATTCTATGGAGTCTCTCCACAATGGATTGAGTGATTCTATGAAATCTCTTCACAGTGAATCAAGTCTGTTTTTCGAAGAAAGAAAACAGCTTCTGTTGGAAATTCTCGAGCATGACTTGTTCCGTGGAAAGCCACGAGCTATCAACGCGTTTATCGAGCATGCGACTCCATGGTCGATTCAGCTCATCATGCAACGTCACAATTTATTCAAGATACGTGACATGTACTTATGGTCGTTCCGCATGGCTGATCAATCATGGTTACAGGCAGAAAAGGAAGCAGGCTTGATCAAATTGACTCTGGATACGATACAAACACAAAAGAGCTACATCGAGATGGACGAGGAAGATTTGGCCATTCAAGAGCTCCGAGGCGTACCGTTCGACAAAACTATAACCGTCCATGAAGTCCGAGGCGAGCAGTATATCGTGCGGTTTTTCCATGAAAACAAGATTAAGACAGAGATTGAGTCTCGCATCCAGTTTTATCTTCGTCATACTGGTTTTCCAGAAGAAGTTATTGCTTTGAATCTGTTTTTTGAATTCACGCTCTTGCACCCCCATTTGAAGAACGAGTGCAAAAGCATGCTTCGCGGAATGGTCCTCGAACAATCCAAGATCTTTGCGAAAGCGCAACAGTAAAAAACAACCACACCGCTTTATATTGTACTCTGCACCCCTTCACAATTCATACAGCATGTTGTCCAAGCGCAGCCGAGACTCGTACGAGATCCCAGCTCAACTGGCGAAGCGAGTCCAAACACGAACCCGACCGGATGGGTCGGTGAGGTATAGTGCCGGTGACGATCAAACCAATCGAACACTGTTGCAGGATGTGATCGATTACATCTGCACACACAATGCTAGTGATGTAGCTTCTACACTTCATCGGTTTCGAGGGACGGCTGGGATGAGCTGGAGTTCGTTGATTGGCAAACTACCATCACATCGAGGCGTTCTACCGTGGTCCTCTATGATCGATGCATTGTACTCTCTTCAACCAACCCGCTACGAAGTCGATATGTGGGGTATGGTCCCGATCATGGTACAGATTGGACAAAGACCGGAATTCGCTGTGTTGATGCAGAAGCTCCTCGATGTGGTCTCAACTGGCGTATTCGATGCAGGGTTTATCATGTTCGGTATGGTATATGTGTGTTCCGAAGAAGCTTCCATTTACAATGGTGATGAAGGTTTATTGAGCGATCCACACAGCAAGGCCCGGTTGGTACAAGTGGCTGCGTCTGCCAATTGGGGAAATACGTTCCACTTCGAGACAATCCGAATGTTGTCAATCTCGTACACCGAGCTCGAAGAATATCTCACGTTGGTCCTCAACTACGAACAGTATGACTTTTTCATGTACATCCTCAACTCGATCCACTTGAGTCACCCAGATCACCTGTATCCACTCGATTACGACATCCCACGTATAGTCGCTTCCTCGTTACGAGCTGTGCAAAACAAGTACGACAGTGACATCCGGCAGGTGGTGGAGAAAGTCATCGATCATCCAATATTCAAAGGAGTCTTCGAGAACCTCAAGCATTTATTCATCAACGGGTCTGAATTGACTGTGTCATCGATGTTGTCCAACCCGGACATTTATGACACAGATATTTATGGGAAACTTCTCGAAATACGATGCACGTTGTGGAACAGTCAACAAATTGTACAGAGAGAAGTGGAGATATTAAAACTCGTGTACAGCAAACCGACCCGAATGGAAAACGAGCTCGTAGACAGAATCGACGATTGCATCAGCCGAGGCATGCCAGAAAACTCCATTCTCACAGAACTTTCCTACGAGTTCCGACCATTGAATCCAAGAACAGCAGCGCGACTCTCTTACTGGATTCGAGACATGATTTCGAAGCGCATGCAAGAACCGCAGCCAATGTCGATGTTGGAAGCCAAGTAAAGTATAATTGAGGGTTCATATTTCAAACTTCGTCTGTGATCCTCTGTTACACGAGCCACGATGGCGTCCGTAAAGCGACCGATCAAGGGCGCCGATGCCTCTTTATCCAAGCGACCTCGATCTACCCCAATGACCCAACTCACATTCGAGACTGAACTGCGTGCCATTCTTTCTCAACTTGGACAGGTGCAGAGACCTGATGGATCACAAAAGTATGTGGAGTTGAGAAATGGGAGTGGCGCTTTGGAAAACTTTAAAAAGCTCCTTGTAGAAGCAGTGGTGAGTGAATCAGTTGATCGACGAATACTCTATGATATATTTATGCAGATGGCCACAACTTCTGGGTTTTTCATTCTCGATTTGTTTTGGTTGGTTCCAATCGAACGGGGTGTGAGACCATTCATCACGTTACTGGATTTCACACTGGTTCTCAACGATCCTCATTTGATTAATCATTTCTCTTCGCTTAATTACTTCGATATTTCTTGCAAAGGCTTCGAATATCATTGGCAAATGGACGAACATATGGTTAATATTTTGATGCTGGTTCAATATGATCAGTTCGAACCCATCATCCAAGCGATGTGTAATTTTATGAACCATGCTAGTGGTTTTTACAGAGCGACAAAGGATATGGCAAATGTTTTAGTCAAAGCATACGAACGGTTGGAGAGTAATTCAGCACCACTCGAAAAATTAATATATATGACTCGTGTGTTGAAATTCACTTCCACAGACGACCGTGAAGAAGAACAGAATATGCTCAACACGTTAAATGTGAACGACACACACTTCATAAAGCTGATGGGGTATTTTATCAAATATGGAAATCAAGAACTTTTTTTCAAATATTTCGATCATTATTGTAAAGTACTCGAACGAGAGCGGTTCAATGTGGATAATAAAGCTGTCATCTGTATTGGACGACTATGCGATTCAATTAAAGTCGTATTTTATTCTGATTGGATTAGTATTGAAAAACAAAAAGAATTTTTAGATTTGTTGCTGGGTCGCGATATCTTCAAAGTCGACCATTTTTTCATCAAACAAGCGCTGTTTAATTCAATGATGGAACACATGCCAGAGTGGGCTATCAAGCAGTTTATGTCGTTGAATAGCATTGTTGGTATTAATTCGTTTTCAGTCAAGTTCACAGATTATCGAGCCAAACTAGCAAGATATCGCGAGATCACTCTGATGAAACTTACACAATATTACGATTCTCCAGATTTGATTGATTACAAAGATGAAAAGCTTTTACACGACGAAATCGTGGACCGGATCGACGATCTTTTCAATGCAGGTGTTGCCAAGGATGTCATATCGATCATAATCTCATTCGAGTTCCTCGTTCATTGCACTGCCGAACAAAACATCGTGCAACAGATGCTCAACTATTTTGTCGACAAACGCGCAGCACCAGCAGCAGTTGTGCCCGTTGATATTTCGCGATTCGGTTTAGCTTGAGAATGTTGCAGCCTAGTAAAGTATAATGTTTGGTGTTTGAATAAAATTTTCTAAGTCGCTGGAGTGTTTACTACATAGTCGACTTTCACAACTGCTGATGCTGGCACTCGAGTCGAACTCGAATGGGGTTTCACCAGCCCTTTTGGGGCTGTACCCCTAAACGGCGAATTTCAAAATATCCGTTTAGGGGTACAGTCATTCTACTTGGTACAGGTGTGAAATTGGACTTTACTAGGTAGTAGGTTGACTCAACTCACTAGGTAGTAGTTGTCGATTTTCGATCCCTGCCAAATAGACTGACTGTACCCCTAAACGGATAATTCGAATTCACCGTTTAGGGGTACAGGGGGTCTGGCCTGCAGAAATTTTTATCGGCTTTGAGTTTCGTTGAAATTTCCCCAAGTCGCAGATGGGCCACTATGTAGTTAGCTGAGGCAGGTTCGAGGAAAGTTCCAACTAGTACAGAACATGGACTTTCATAAAATCCAGTGTCTATTTGGAACTGGCTTTGCTCGTCATTGTTCAAACGTCTGCAACCATGGCGTCCCTCAAGCGAACTCGTGAACCTATTCTATATGAAATCCCTGAGCATCTGGAAAAACGACTCAAAATACAACGCTATGCTGACGGGTCCGAGACGATAGAGTTCACCCCCGATACTGCCAACGAACTCCGTCGTGATCTAATCCAGTATATCAACTCAAATCATCATGACCTTGGGTCCATCGCCCAGGCGTTCTTTCGATTTCGCTCTCATCCTCATCTCGATCCTATGAAAGTGTTCCAGCATATACCAGTTGAGTTCGGAACTGTCTCATTAGAAGCGGTGATCGAAGTGATAAATATGTTGAATCAAATGGGACATTTCGATGATGTAGAATCGTATATAATCGAAAGCAATATAACTGCAATGCTTCAACTCGTCTTTAGACGAGGATTGGATACAATTGTTGATTCAGTATTAAATTTATACGACCAATTCGAAATTTACACTGTCAGAGTAGCTGTGCACATATATACTCGGTTGCAGTACTGCGACGAAACAAATCCATCATTTCACAGAATATTACATCGTGTGATTTCTTGGGTTTATCAACAAATGTCGTACCAAGACAAACTATTCAAGTTTAGCACTACTCCCGGATTCGGTAAATTAATCCAATTTCTCGTCGTCAATGGATATATCGATGTATTTCTTGATTTCGTTCAGATCGTCACTGTGTATTTAAAAACTACAAATCAACGATTGGACGACAAATGGGTCCAAATGCAAGCCAATATTTTGAAATTATTGACTGAATCAGATCAATCAGTGCTGGCTAAATTTGTACAAATGAATTCGTGGAATGACTACCCCTACGCATTCGACGAGTTGTTCTTATCACTACCAGTTTGGGTGATTTATGTCGTTTTACAAAACCACGACATCAATAAAAAGAGTATAGCTGTCGATAGGTTTATACAAACAGAACGAAGTGAAATAATCAATAAAGAATATGGACTATACGAGTTAGCCACTGGAAGCATTGTGCACAAAAAAGGACGAAGCAATGTGACAAAACTTTACAAGGAAATCGTCACTCGAATCGACGCTTATTTGGATGCTGGTGTACCGAAAGAAATTGCTATTATTAATCTGTCGTACGAGTTTATGATTTTGAATCCTGACAACCAAGAATTGGTCGACAAGTGGATCAGAAAGCTAGTCGATTCTCGAATATCAAAACAAAGCGTAGGATACGGTATTTTATACAGACCAAACGAATATAACAAAAAACAATGGACAGAAATCAAGAATGGACAGTGGATGATCGGGAAACAACCTCTTTTTCGTTCCGGTTTCATGGATCCATATGAATTTCATTGTGTGTATGGCAGAATAAACAACACGGATGTCAATCTTACATGTCGCATCAATATTGCGACTCTAGAAGAAATCGAACGACAACATCAAATCCTTCGTAGGCTCCATGACCTCACCTCCGTTAAGGTTGTGCCAAAAATATACGACATGTTTATCGACCCAGACGACGATAATGAAGTTGTGTCGTATGTGATCATCGAATGGATCGAGCACACATTGCATTCGTTTCTATCGGAGCTTTCTTTCCGTTACGATTATGAAACACGAATCGACATAATCGAAGACATCAAAAACCAGATTAAAGCTAAATGTAGAGCATTGGTACAAATGGGATTAAATCCGTCCAACATATCAACTCGTCGATTGCTCGTGAAAAAGGAACCAGAATCAAAAACTGTTACAGTGCTGTTTATTCAAACTAAATATATGAAAGCAATCGAGCCTTTACCAAAGTCAGATGACATCGAGAGATTGGTCCGTGAATTTACGTCGGGTGTGATTATAGAATTAAACCAGAGTCGACGTTGAGCGTTTGCATTGTAGTCGAGGAAGGTTCCGAGAAACCACTTTGTAATACAAATCTTTGAGTTGATAAAATTTCGTGTCTATTTGGAACCAGCTTCGCTCGTCATTGTTCAAACGTCTGCAACCATGGCGTCTCTCAAGCGAAGCCGTCCATACGATATTCCAGATCAGTTTGAGAAACGACTGAAGGTAGAACGCGATGCAGATGGATCTGAGCACTGCATCACAGATGGCGATATTGCAGCTGATATTCGACATGATTTCATTGAATACATCAAATCAAATCCTCGTGATTTGGAATCTATAGCCCAGGCAATTCGTCGGTTCAGCGAATATAAATTCAGTTCAGGATTTTTTGAGCCTGTGTCGTATGATAAAATTTTTGATCCACTGGAGCTTTTTCAGTCTTACGCTCAAAAGATTGACGTATTGGTATTGGATACACTGATACAAGTAACCCATCTGTTGGCTCGAACCGGGTTTTACGACGACGTACGAGAACGAAACATTAAAAAACAATTGCGCTCGGTTCTTTCTTTCGTACTTCGATTGGAACTGGGTGAGTTTCTCGAACCAGTGATCAGATTGTTTACAGCACTTCGTGTAAACGATTTCAATGCAATTTCCATTTTAATACATCAAGCATTAAAAGGATATATCGAGTCAAGTATACGTGAGCCACGCTACACTGGAGTGGTGGATCGTATGTCACAACACGTGGTCAAGTGGGTGCGCCAACAAATGGGGAGTGGCAGACTATTATACGAGAAATTAAAAGATGATGATTTCAATGACCTGGTTGCATTCCTCGCTTCAAACGGCCACGCCGATTTGTTTATTGATTGCGTTAGCATAGTCACTTCTTATTCAAACCAGAACGGTCGCATATTAGAAATGAACGAAAATTGGTTCGGAGCTCAACGTAAAATTTTAGAAAGATCAACTGATGAATCAGTCATAGTCCGATTCGTACAATTCTATCGATGGGATGAAATGAGCAGTTATGTGTTCCAGGCGATATTCATGCCACTTCCTCCGTGGATTATCCGTATCGCTCTAACATACTATGACATCAACAAGCTGGGGGTGCTCGCAGAAATGGCAATTGAGTCTGAAAGGTCATCCATCATCAACAGAGAATACTCTCTTTACGAGTTGGCTACCGGGAGCGTTTTGCATAAGCGAGAAAAAACTGCAAAATCGATATACAAGGAGATCGTCACTCGGATTGATTCGTACGTGGATGCTGGTGTACCAAAAGATGTCATATCAATCAATTTATCTTATGAATTCATGGTCTTCTGCATCGAAAATCAACCAATCGTGGAAAAATGGCTCACACAGCTTGTGACTCTCCGGGTGTCGAAAAAGATCACAGGATTCGATATTTTCTACAAACCCACTCAGTACAATAAACCCCAATGGACAAACAATGTGAATGGGAAGTGGATGGTGTCTAAACAACGGTCATTCGTGTTGGGTGTTACAAGTAGCTACAATGCATTTCTCACATTTGGTACAATAACCGGAGTAGATGGAAATTTTACATGTTTTATCACTCGTTATGGAGATATACAAATCATTGAAAGACAACAAAGCATACTTCGTAGACTTGACCAACGTCGGGATTCCGTTCAACTAGTACCACGAATATTAGATATGGATACTAAAAGCCACGAGAATGGCGAGCATGAGTCATTTGTCATCACCGAGTTGGTCAAAAGTGCGCTGTACAATTTCATATGGGATGACCTCCGATTGTACGATAAATCCACAAAACTCCTTGTGATCGAAGACATCAAAGATCAGTTGGTTTCCAAATCGAGAACGTTGATCAAGATGGGATTGTATCAACCTATTCTAGATTCGAATGACCTAATTGTGACGAAGGACAAAAATTCTGATCGAGTGACGCTGTTGTTCATTCAAATAGATCGACTTTTTGACATCGAACTTCCCACGGAGTCAGAAGAAATTGAAAATTTAACTCGTCAAATGGTCTCAGGTGTATTTAAATCATTGAATCTTCTATTGCGTTAACCGCTTTACTTTTTCTGTTTTTCAAACACCGCCTTGTCTTGCACAAAGCATTGTAGTTTATCTAGTATAGCTATAATTAAGCAAAGATTGTATTTCAATACAGTGTTGTTGTGACCCTTTATAAGATGGCGTACCTCGATAGCGTCAGTCCTTCTTATAGGATATCTCCGTCCTTGCAACGAAAGGCCAAAGTAGTCCTCGACAACAAACGAAATGTCGTGCAATTTGACGAAGCATTCGCAGAAGAAATAAAATCCGAGTTTTTGGATTTCGTGCGAGAAAATGGACAACGTGTTTATCTGATTATGAACTCATTTGGTCGATTCGAAAAAATCAAAGGATTTGATCCAGTCACGATTTATGAGCTTTTGGATGAATCTTTCAGTGTGGAATCGGTCTCCGCAGTTCTCTGTGCACTGCATGGTTACGCGTACAATCTCCCATTCATTTCTATACGGAAGTTGATAAAACCACTCCTATGGGGGAGTAAATACGATAAAATTGTATTTGATATCGAAAATTACATCGACATGACATCCAGACTCATATTTGGGAAAGCTGGATTCAAGATACATCGGAATCCTTTTGTGGAAATATTTCAAATTCTCGAAGAATCTCTGGATCGGTTTCGTTTGTTAGTTTTAGCTAGTGCTGTCCGTACCAGTGAAAAGTTCAAAAAATGTATATCAGAGGATCCTTTAGGATGCTCTTTGATCGTAGATTGTTTGGCCAAGTATGGACATGTGGACTGTATTTTTGACTTACTCGATGAAATTGAACAAAGAGCCATCGAGAATTCAGCTGATCGACCGTATCGCGAGCGAATGATCCCAATAAACTGGGATGATCTACCTTATCACAATACAATGATCGACGCAATTAGATCTGTACACAATCGTGAAAACTTTTCATCTGCAAATGACTGTGATCAATTCTTTGTGCGTCTGGTCACCCACTCTCTGATTCGGCGTCATCCTCAAGCAATGTACGCTGTTTTACACCATGCTACTTCATGGTCCATTCAATACATCATGCAACGGTTTAATTTATTCAAGTTCCCAGATCTGTTCCAAAGACACAACAACATGGCCAATCAAGAAGCAAAGAATTTGATATTAAAAGAAGGAGCATTGGTGAAATTGACACTGGAATTCATCAAACAATGTGAAAGACGTGAGATTGTATCTGACTTAAGATTTCAAGGTGCTCAAGATTTGATCGAAGAAAGGCATCAAAATGACCCGTCAATCGTGTTCCGAGTGAATTCGGAAACCTTCTTTGTGGGTTTCTTCGATTCTCTAGCGGCGGATACAGAAATTAAACAGAGAATAAACTATCATTTGAATCAAACAACTGATTCAATAGAAGAAATTACACAAAATATCATGCTCGAGTTTACAATGAACAATCTCAGTTTATTGTCGGATTTCGAGCAATTTATCAAAGAAATGGTATACAAGGAAAGCGGCATTCGCATGAGATAAACGACAAGTTTACTTTTTCAACTTCTCAAACACCGCCTTGTCTCGCACAAAGCATTGTAGTTTGTGTTCAATAGCAAAGCGTCTGGCTTCGATGAGTCTGGTTGTTGTCTTGCGTGCCTTGTTCTGCACGATCTGTTTGGCTTTCTTCGAAGCTCCCTTCCCGTACATGGGTCCGACAATTATCTCGTAGCGATGGTACGGTGCTCCTGCTTTGGATGCCTTTGGGGGTGTAGGGTATCCTTTGACTTTGTTCAACGACTTGAGGAACTCCTCAGGGCATCTAGTGCGACCCACATAGGCCACGCTCGGCTGAGGATGGAGCTCGTCCAGCGGATTGTATCTCGAGTCGGTGGTGACCACCAAAAACATAGGATGCGCGACGCCCAGGACGCAGCATATACACATGGTGTGGTTTACTGTGCAAAAGCACCGATACAAAATAACGTGGCGTGTTTGTTCAAATGGCTGGCATGGTTTCGTGGCAGTAGAGTGCTTGAACTTCGAGGTCTTCTTCGAATTCGTCCTTTAAAGTCGTGTCAAGGGTCGTCAACGCGAGCATCTTCTCTGGACTGACTGGAGTAGGGGTGTGGCATGGCCATTGCGCCTGAAGTGCTTTTTTATCAGAGCTATCCAATCGATACGCGACTGCGTATATGTCTTCGAACGAATGTCGAAGTGTTGTTAAATCCAAGTCCGTCATCCAAAAATTCCATCGAAATGTCCAGACGTACAGATCACTGATAGAGAACTGGCCTTTTTTGCACGTCCCGTATACCTTTCTTATCCCAATGAGCGTTCGTATCGAGTCGTTTATAAATTCTTCCATGTCCCGTTCGTGTGGCACTGAAAGCATGGCTGAAGACACACGGACGTTGAAGACGCGTAATGCTAAATTGGTCATGATCGATTCTCTCATATCTGGATAATAGCTCAAAAGTATGAGTATAAATCGTAGCATTTCATCGATGAACCACTTCTCGATCATTGGGCACAGATTGGTTAGTTTCTCAATGGGGTCTCCTTGTTCGATGTTGTTTACCAACAACCCCATCATCACGTTCACATGAGTGTCTGTTTTGAGATCGTTGGCCGCGATGAGGCGGTTCATGAGATATGCTACTCGTTGGTTGGCTGATGTTTGCTTGTCCATTTTTGAATTGTGACCACCTAGTACATGCGCCTATTGGTCTATGACTCGTGTCGCCACTTGTATCGGTTGATCATGCTTTTAGTCTGGTGACGGAACATTGCTGGAACAATCTTGAGAAAATGGAATTACGACATACTGTGTTGGACGATATATGGAGAGAGTGCCATACAAAATTAGTATCCAACTACGATTCCATATTGACGAAGCTAGAAAAAGAGAGAAATGATAGCAAAACCGACTTGGCAAAGCTCATTGTTCGAAACATAGAAAGGGTCAAGATGAATCGGTTTGTTCCTTTGAACGCCATCATTGCTCGATTCGACGAACTCGGTCGAAGTGCTACAGACGAGTCTAACTCGTTCGAGCGATGTGCTTCAGAACTGAGATCTTTCATGGAAAACTATCGAGCTCTTCTCTTTCGTACCGATGGTGCAAAGGACTGGCTCAAAACCGAAGAAACGAAGTTTCCTGGATCGATCGAACGATTCTTCGACTGTGTCACACCCAGCAATTGGTTCGAGCTGACTCCATGGAAACAGTATGTATTCGGTGTGTCGGGTCCACAATTCACAGTGATGCATGACGTGAACCGGTTGTTCAATCGTATACTGTCTGGAGAAGTTCAAGATTCAGTGGCTCAAGAAACCACCCAGCTGCAGTCTTTGTCTCGTATGCAGCGAGAGCGACAGCTATTGCTAGATCTCGACTCTGCGTTAATCCAGCACCTCAATCGGAACGATGACGTCATCTCGTACATCAGCAGATCAAAGGCGTTGAGCTCTGAAGTGAAAGCCGTGGTGGCAGACCCTATTGATGCAATCCACAGTTTGTTCGTGACAACCGCCGAAGAATCATCTAACAACGAGATGTTTTATGTACTCGAACCGACTTCGTATCTGGATGTCACCAAGGACACTATCGAACACATGCTTACTAACGTAGCGGATAAGCTCGGAACATGCACCAGCGTTGACGCTGCATTGGTGGTCACAGAAGATGTGTTACGTGAGTTGGCATCGATCATGGCCAACACAGAATCGATCCAATATGATGTATACCAGGAAACACTGACTGCATATTTCAAGTCACACCTCGAACGTACCTGGATGGAGATCATTAAAACATGCTGTACCACGGTTTACTCTCTGTTGAGGGGACTAAGTAAAAGCTGGCATGCGCTGATGACAGGAACTCAATCGATCCGTGATGTGATTGATGAACATGCTGTGTCGATATTATTGCCCGAAGAAGCTTCTAAAGTGGCCATGACTGGAGTGGATGTGTTTCAAGCCTTTATGAGCAAATTTGAAGAGTTCATTGCAGCCGACATCAAAGACACATCTAAAGGGCTCGTTTCTAGTCAGGATGAATACAACGTCGTAAAAGATCAATTCGAAGCTCATCGTGCCAAAATATTACACAGCACAACCAACTACGACTCGGCCAGATACGTGTATACTCGAATCAAGAAGATCGAAGCGATTTTTCAAGAAATAACTCGCAATGTCCAACCGAGTGAAGACGTGGATTCCACAGTCATCCAACGAGCCATAACCCTTCTCCATAAAGACAAATGGCAAGAAGTCAGACCAGATGTATGTCCAAGGGGGAAACAGTTCGTGGCTCTAGAGAAGCAGTACGTCGAAACGACCGGATTGACTGAGTATGGCAAAACATTAAGAGAAAACTTCGAAGTATACCCAAACTACACATCCAAATTGAAAAAGTTATGCGAGACCATCATAACTCACATCGAAAACTCCAGAAACGTCCACTTGATCACGTCGTTCGAATTCCCAGTTGAAGTGGACAAAGAAGTGAAGCACGTACCTATGCAGTATGTCCAACACAGTCTGCATCGGTTACAGTATGAGGTGTACGAACCGAAACTCGTCCCATTTATCCGACAAGGACTAGAGAACACTGACAGAGACTTGACTCAGACGGAATTACTCCGACTCAAAAAGGACAGTAGTGAGTTAGCCGACAAGTTGCATGGCGGTACAAACATGACGTTGCATCAGCTGGCTCGTATTGTTGAGCTCAGCTGGATCTTAAGCGCGATTCGCGATGCATTCGAAAAAACCAAAAAAGCGAAAGAAGGACAAGTCGAAGACGAGTAAACGGAAGAAAGTAAAACGAAGCGTCGCATTCTTGTCCCCTATTCCAGTTGATCCAGCGGTATTCGCAACCGATTTCATAGCACACCTCCAAGCAGCCAAACAACATGACCATTCCCGTCGATCTCATCAATAGCACACTCATCGAGTTCATCAAAACATCACACCACATCATTCCATGGGAAAGTCCCTACAGTCGCCCCAAGGGACTCCATACGTGCCAGCCTGGTTGTAGTTTCTACTGTCGATCCGGTAGTGATTTATATGTCTGCAAGAGAAGCGGCAACCTGCATTATTGCACCGACGAACATTGCAAGCACTGTGAGCTTCTCCCAGATAGTCGTGTATGTGTCCTCACAGCTCGAGTGTTTCCACTGGAGCTGCGAGATTATGAAGACAGCGACCGATTGAGTAAAGGAAACCTCGAGAAGGGCAACCCCATGGGAATCACAGACCAACCGACACCACCAGTCAAACCAGTCAACACAAGGAAACGCAAGCTGCAGCCTGTTTATCATTTACACTCCAATTCCACTGAATCCATCGAAGTCATCATCCACAACATCAAGACTGAATCGATCAAAACGATTCAGACCATATTCGCTGCGTCGCGCGACCAAACTCAACACAAGTACGCTGAATGGGCTGATTTATGCCAGATACTCTGGATGAGAATACAGGAAACCGAACACTATAAACAATCGATCAACAAATACAAACTGAAGAATCACGTGGTTGCTGTGATAAAAAACATGACGACAGGGTTCAGAGACATCGTGTTACACGACGAGCTTGTGTATAAGCATTTGCCTTCCTCGAAATTGATTGCAGACATCCTTCAGATAGAACACAGCGTCATCACTCGTGCGACGAAGGATTTTCAGACGTGTTGTCAGCAGTTGCTTGCTGGTCCAACAGCACGTTGAGTGCTTCTTCCAATTCGATTGCAGTAAAGTGTGGATTTGATTCTTTGATTTGCTTTCTGAGTTTGGTTTTGTTCAGTTTGGCTGGGGTCGTGACCCTTCTTCGTTTTGGTACACCGGTGAATGGTCTGTACTCGTGTCCAAGTCGGTACTTGTATAATTCAGACACTCGCTTCTCAGCCACCGGTATGAACTCTTCTCGTTGGATCCCAACAGCTACGATCCGTCCAGACTCGAACACGTTGAATGCCATACTTGGGTTGGTTTCATCGACCTCGTCTTCTTCCTCTTCATCGCTATCCTCTGTCTTTCGTTTCTTATCTCGAGGGGGTGTGCCAGTTTTCCAAAAAGCCCCTCCAAACACCTCCGGTTCCCATTGCGGTTCCTTGTCTTCGTGGAACAGATCCATGTTGAGTTTGAATCCAAGATTGCCGGTGCACACTAGATTCACTAGTCGTAGGTTGTAGACATCCAAGTGATGCCACATAGGCAGTCGAGTGAGATATCGGATGATCTTGTGAGCTGCCAGTGAAGCTGATTCCTTCGAAGACGAGCCTGTGATCACCATTTCACCAGAGCTGAAAATCATGACGGTGCACTTAGGATTTTTGCATTTGATGGTACACGCAGGGAATCGGATGCTGTCGAACTTGCCTTTAAGAACATGAGCAATGAGTGGTAAGTTCAGACTCGAATTCTTTACACGTGTCAATCGACACTTGAACACTCGATTGCTCGCAACGAACTGCATGTCGCACATGACTGTCGTATAAACATCGAGGTCTATTTGAATATCTGGCACATCCACAACTCATCAGACTTGACTATATACTGTGGAATCATGACCAAGAAACGATTCTTCCGGGGCTGCATCGTCCGGTACCCTGTACCAAAGTATACATGGCTTCACAATGCTTCTAAAAGACCCCAAACGGAAGCGGAGATACTGGAGGTGAGCGAAGCAGCAGTACAGCGACTTATCAAGAAACTTCCAGGAACTAAAATGACCATCGAACATCATGGGTTCACTCCGGGGTGTTCTGCGGAAACGATTCCTGTTGGGAAGGTGCTGAGAGCGTTCCGAAACAGCAAGGGTGCTCTTTACATCGACTACGAGCTCGAGATCGATGGATTGAAAATGGACGACGGTCAAATCCCAAAGTTCACTGGACTCTCGTTGAATCATCGAGGAGTCGATGACCCGTTCCCAAACGAGGTGTCTTTGTGCACTCAAGGGCGTCGTGGCTGGACCGGAGTCGAATTCGAAATCGATGAGGCTGGCGAAAGAAACATCACTGAATATAAGCCTTATCATGCCGATGATCCAGTCATAACGTGTGCCAGTTCAGCATTCGCAAAGATGTCAGGTTTACAATGTCCATACGATGAAAAGGAGTCGCCAGACGCTTTCAAAGCTTGGCATGTAGCAATGGAGTCTGTAGCCAAATCTCAACCCCCAGTCCCAGCTTCGACTCCAACTCCATCAGCTCCTCTGGATCCATTACGAGAAGCAGCCGATGCGATTATGAAGAATCCATCACTTGATACAGCTACAAAAGAACGATTAGTCAAAACTTTGATGGAAAAGGAAAAGAATGAACAAACTCTGTCCTCGAAACTCGAAGAAGAACAGAAGAAACGTGAACAACTCGAGCAGACAGCCAAAGATGCAATTGAAATAAGAAATCACCAATATAACACCCTGTTCGAACAGATGAAAGCAGCATCCAAGCGAACTGGTCGTGCTGAATTCATGCCATCAGAAGATTTAGTCAAAGCATTCACATCCAACAGTGGCAACATCGATCAAGGAGCAGTCACTCAATTAACAGTCGCAGCCAGCAACGCATTCAAATTATTAGCTGAAGGAAACGCCAACGCAGAATCAACAGAAAACATTCCAGCCAGCACAAGCATGAACACCAATCGAAATAGCAATCCACATGGATACTCCGATGACTTCATGCGGACCTACATGCAATGGGCTTCACACAACGTTATGGCTTCCACACATCAAAGCATCCCAGTCCCACAACAGCAACAACAACCACAACAACAAGGCCAAAAGCGATCTCACTCATCGCTGTATGATGATAACAATCCAGACAACCGAATGTACGCTGGTAACATGAATGACTCAAACATTATGGCATCGAACATGTACAGTAGCTTCGCAAATGCGATGTATGGAGTGGGATCACAAGAAGATCATGAATTATCAGGTATTGATATGGCTAGAAAGACGCTAGCATATCACTGTGTACAAGCATATGGCAAACAAATAAAAGATGCCGATTTACGTAATTTTAACCCAAAGGACTACTATGACCCAGAAGGTGCTTTCATCAATACAATGACAAGGGATCCAAAACACTACAGCTAAAGCCTAGTCGTTTGTCTCACGTCATGCACTGGTATCTCCGAGTTCTTCTCTTTCGCTGATATGCCTTTCGCCTTGGAAGGGTAGATGTCGTACTTGTAATCCTCTCCATATTGTTTTCTCATTCTCTCTTTCTCTCGTTTTTCCTCGTCTATTGATTTTTGAGCAATAATGCATGCGACCGTGACAGTCCCGTTGCCTATAGGCGCAGTTGTTCGTTTCACGTTGGACATGATTGTATACTAGAAGTAAAAATACAACATTTTATTATTCCTTTAACAACATCACTGTACTTGCCACCGTTGTCGCTACAGTGCCTACAATGAGAGCCATTTGGTTGTCGGTGACTAATTTGCCTGCTCGCTTGTGTTTGCATGCTTTGCTGAGTATGGCTGCTGCGAGTACATGAGGTTCTTTCTTCGACAGTTTGTCTCCATTCTTGTTTGATTTATCCTCCATCTGACTTCGTAGCATGTCTTCGTGTTCGTACACAAACTTCATTTCGTGTTCATCAAGTTGTGGGTGTATTCGATAGTTTCCAGGAATTCCATCTTGCAGCCATCGGCTAGCACGACACATGTTAATCCAGACTCGTACGTGTTTCATCAGAGTATCAACTGTGTTCGGTTCTTTGTTCCATTTGTTCAAGCGTTTCAGTTTGTCGTTGATGGTTTTCGATGATACATTCTTCGAGATCTTGCTCATTTCCTTGTAGTGGATAGGATACCCTTGGTGTTGAAGTACATACACGAATGCTGCGTCGACGAAATCGTTAGATGTGCTACGTCTCTGCAAACCTTGTTCCATGTGATATCGATGTATTGTGTCGATGCAGTCTTGCTTTATATTCGCAGGTAGCATCATACCACGATGTGCGATCTGTTCAGCCCCATTGAAGTAGCTTATGAGGTGAGTGAGTTGTGGAGTGACTTCGACTTCAATGGATTTTCTCAGTTTGTCTTCGTGTGACGAGGTTTGTTGGATGAGTTTGTGGACTCGGCTGTTCATTTGTATGTGATTCTGTAATTCTCCTGACTTGGCTGATTTGGATATGGATATTCGCATGTCTCGATTCTCTGCTTTGTCATCTCCACTCTCGAGCTTTCTCGACTCGATCTCCCTTTCCGTGAGCTCTCTCCCGAATTCATACGTGTGTAGTGCAGCCACATCATCTGCAGTTCGTTCTCGAGTGTCGATTGCAGAGCACTGGTTACAGCGCCATCGAGTAGCGAATACTTGTTGAAACGTGCTGGGTGGCTTGCCTGGTTGCTTGCACTCTCCACACTTCCGCTGTGAGAGAACTTCGTTAGAACTGGTGTGTGTGATGTGTTCGGGGATGGTTGCTTCACACGTTCGACATTGCCACGATCGGTAGTCTTCACTTTCGATTGTGTCGACTGCGTCGCATGACGTGCATATGTGTAATGGGTTCGCATTGAGTCGTTGGATGTCAGAGTCTGATTGTACATGAACTCGTTTGGAGAGTGACACCAAGTCGTCAGTGGATTGCTTTCGCTTGGACATGTTGGTATATGGTTGAAGAATGAATTTGAAAAATGAACAGAGTCCAGACTCGATTGTGAAACTGAGTGGTACTATATTCTGGGAGAGTTCTTGAAGAGCGCGCCCTGAGAGTTCCAGGAAAAGTCGAGATTGATCGATCGATCTGTACCTAGTGGTGCCAGATTCTGAGCTTCTGTGTCAGACAACAATATAGTCCTGTTCACAATTCAAATGAGAAATCCAAGTGAACCAGAAACAACCTCGGAGCTACAGCCAGGGATCCACTACTACCCCGAGTACGATTTATGGTTCGAGGTCTTAGAAGAAGCACCTTTAGATCATGTCGGAATTTCTCCAGTTTCTGGTCGAGTACCAGAGCAAACCCTCATGTACAGAAACAGTGGTGATTATCGACGAGACCCAGAACAAAACCAAGACACCCGAACCAGTCGTAGATAAATTCAGTGGGAAGAACGTGTCACCAGATCGATTGTTCAAACCACCAGTGGACAAGCAGAAATTACAAAAACCTCCACCAGCCGATTTCAGTGAAAGCAAACGTGCATCGCCTGACGGAGGAGCAAGTGAGGCTGTTGTCAATGATAAACCACCCACCAAAGTCGGAGACACGTTCATGATAAAGAATGTGAAGTGGGAAATTACTGGGCCTGGTACTGTGTTGCATTTACCAGAAGGACATATACTGGACAAGAATTACAAGCACCTGGATTTGATGAAACGGTCTCATTGTTTCACAGCCCGGACCACCAATGACGAGGGTAAGGTGGAATATAATTCGTTCGTGATCGTGTGCACCGACTCTGGAACGTTCATGCCCCCTAAGCAAGTAACGGTGGATATGTTCAACCAGATGCTCAAGAACATTAAGAACCGAAAGCCGTCTATTGAAAAGGAAGCGTTGGCATTAAAGAACATCAAACAAATCAACAATGAAATCCACTTGGTGATCCCTCGTGTGCGATACGATCAGCTGGTGAAACCTCCTTCTACGGACAAACCACTTTTGAGTAAATCAACCAGTGCAATGCTCCAATTTGGAATAGCTGCAGCGAGGTTCGAGTTGATGAACGACAAGAATGAAATGAAGCATTTGATTGAACAAGAGGAAACATTCGAAAATACATTCAAAGAAATCATCGAATCGATCCCGGATGCTTCTGGTTATACTCTGTATCAGAACAAGGAACACTATGAGAAATTCAAAGAGAAGGTTATTGAAGCTGGATTTGATGAAAATTTCATCCGAGGCGTTGGTGGCACTGTCGCTATGACAACTGTGCTTGGGAACAAATTAAAAGCGAAACGAAAATTAACTTTACTCGGAAACAAATCCAACAAAAAGACTAAAACTTAGACACGCGAGCTTCTGTATCCGGGCGACGTTTGCTTGGACTCGAGTTGTTTCATGAGACCAGGTGGGATTTGGTACGGCTTGGCGCTTGCTTGTACAATAGGTTGTGGAACGTGGAGTAAATGATCACTGTTCAAATATTCTTGTTGATTCTGTTTGTTGTTATACAAAAGCAGTAAAAACGCAAACACAGCGATGAACAATGCATCTATCAACACTCTGTCTCGTGGCTCGCTTGCTGCCCAGTCTATGACGTTGCCTATGAACGAATTAATGAACAATACAAGCAGTGCACCGATTGCCACTCTGTATATAATCAATTCTTCCCCTGGCCTCGGTTGTGTGCCGTACACCCATTTGTGAATCGATACACCGATTGTTGCCATGACAGGAAAGTATAAACACGGCGGTTTATATAATCAATCACTCTCTGTGTGAAACGTATTATAGCTCCTCGTGTTTGTGTCATGAAACTCCTTCGAAAGGTGGCGTCGTCCACCAAGTGGTGGAACAGGTTGTTCCTGGTGGAGACTCTGTTGACTGGGGTTATGTGTTTGTTCGGGTACTTCTACCGATATGGCACATACACCACTAGCATTGCAGCATGGATCGCTCTGTCAGTGTTCGCTTCGACTCATAACAGTTTCATCCTAGGTCGGGCTGCTCACCGAACATCTAAGTCTCACTCGCATATGCTCATCTTCATCATCACACTTCTCTGTGGTATGATCTTTCTCAACATGGCCATCGATATCATCTGGGTGCAATCAGTGACGACTAGTGATTATCGAGCTGCACTCAATCACGACATCCGTCGGTCTGGCAGTATGACACTGGTCGAAACCACCTACTACAACGCATTAGATCGTCCTTTCTGGTCATTTGCGTTACACGTGTGTGGATGCTTCGTGATTATATTTACACCTAGCACGTCGTCCGAAAAGACTCCGCTCGTTCAAGAATCCACGAGCGGCAAAGCATCCAAGTCCAAGTCCAAAAAACCTGCAGTATCCAGTCGTACAATAAGCGCCATCAACGACGCGTTAGATGAAGACAAGGACTTTATCCCTCATTACGATGTATCACCGAAGTGGCCCTACAACTCAGGCCGCGTCGGCCGAGCGTAGTTACTTTCTGATTGTTTTGTATATTTGTTTGTGGTTCGTTTTCTCCGTCTCCTTTCTTTTTTTCGTTTTTTACGCATCCAGCGTCTATCGATCTTACCACTCCATCGTCTATGCTCGTCGTGAACGAACCTTGACTGAATCCAACGAACTGCTTCGCAACACTACCGACTTGGCTGTCGAGATGTACCAGTTTCTCAAAGTCAACCCCAGTTGCTGGTGGGCCTACGGATGCGGGACGACGGGTGCTACGTCGATGACATACGTGTGCAATCAGACGAGCGTTCCGTTGTTCCGAGATGTGTCCAAAGAGCTGCTGAAGCTAGATTCAAGAAGACCAGTTGAGATGCCGATACAGGACGAGATGGAGGATGCAGTGCGTGAGTATTGTGATGTGCATGCAAGTTTAGCCTGTCTTTGTTTGTTTCGTGTTGTGTTGTTTTACGTTGAGTACGAGTCTATTTTATTTCATTTTTCATTGTTTTGCTGGGTGTGTTACATCGTGTTTCTGCCTCTTGCATGGGTCAGCAAAGCTAGGGTTCGATACCACACCAAAAAGTACATCGATCACGTTTTCGACCAAGCAGAAGAAGAAACCGATATGTACACCCCTCAGTACAAATACACCGCAACTGTTCCAACCCAGCGCATGCCTCGGTCTGTTCAATTGTAGTAAAGTTTTACTATTAAATTTACATACTCGATCATTGCGTTCAGTTGATCCAACTCGATGCTTGCGCAACAGTCTTTTGTTGTACAAAGTCGGTGCAGTATGTGCGCAGCACGAATCAAAGGTTGGAGGTTGCGAGAGTGGATGAAAAAATCAGTCATGTAGTGGGTGGGAGGAGTCGTAGAGTCAATACAGACGAATCGAGTGAGATACTTCGGGTCGTGTGACCTTTCGATCAGAGCTTCGCTGCGTTTGGCTGTCTTGAGCACTGGAGTCGTATCTGGGATCAAATCGAGTGTAGCCTGCAGAGTCGACTGGACGATCGCAACGTCTGGACACATTTCGTTGTTCACGTCGCATTTGCATTGCTTCACTGCTTCGCAGTAAGATAGCCATGTTGATTCGGGTATAGCGGAACTGACCATGGAAAAAATGGAATGTTGCAATAGTCATCAGGTGTGTGTATCGTACGTATTGGATTGCTGACGATGCGTTTATACGATGGATCGAATCTCATTTTTCTTGTCCGTTTCCCGTTGAGTATATACTTGTCATCTTCGATCTTCTGTCTTTTGGATCTCGTGACGCATTGATATAAACTTGAAACTGGCGTTATGTGTTCAATGGCCAACAGTTCTCTGGTATAACGACGAACAACGTACTCGGTGTCCTTGTGGAATGACTTGTTATACGGCATCATTATAAACAACAACACATTCGAAATTAAGTTATAATGACCTTTCAGCGACTTGTTCAGTGAAAGTATCACATCATCTGGTATGATGCTTAGTCCGAATAGAGGTGGCATGATCAGCATCGGTGAACTGCATGAAAGTCGTTGGATCGGTTCGGATGGACTAATCGGAATACGTTCTGGACGTGGAACCCATGTATGTTCATCTGTTTTATATCCTGCTTTGCCCATGTTATGAATGACCCAGTTGATTTTTACGTCTTCGACCATTGACATCTCTTCGACTCGAAACTCAGATAGAATCAACTTCTTATAAAAACGACGATTCGTTTTGGATCTCACAAAACACATCAAAATAGAATGTCTGTGGAGATAGTGTATACACTTGAAAAAAGCAGAGAATAATTCGAGATCGAGCTCGTTCAAACAGGAAAACAAAAATCTGTCAAAACGTTCGGAATACATAAACTCAGCTTTGTCTTGTATCATGTCTTGCAACTCCTTTCGTTTGAGTAATTCCAGCGTCGTTGATTTTGGTAGTATCACGTCAATGATGTGAATAAATATCGTTTCTACGTGTGCATAATCCTTGTACCACGGTAGTAACTCATACAATGGTAAGACATATGGTTCAGTTTCGAATTCATCTGGAATGACTATGATATCAGCCAAGTTGCTGTTTCTATCGACGCAATTCGGGTACACCTTCGCTAGATATGAAATATAATCTCGGATAAAGAACGAAGACGAAGAGGGGAGATGTTCTTGTATAGAACAAATATGCCAATAATCCGGAGGCTGTTTCGTGATGTCGTGATATTTCAAACAGATGTATAACATTATAGCAGCACGTACTGAAAAAAACCATCCAATCTCTTCCATTTGATAACCAGGGAATTCTTCCAATTGATCCGACTGGTATTCAGAAATGGAACGAAGAGGATTGTCGAATAACGATCTGAATGCGTGATCATTCAGTTTGTTCACTACCATCTCAATGGGGGCATAATCAAGGAAAAAGTAGTGGTCGATCTTTGCTTCGAATTCGGGAGAGAAGAATTGTTGTTTGTGAAGAAAAAAGAAATAATCTGCATTATTGTTAAATTCTTGTTTAGTACCATTGACGCTCAATAACTGATTGTCGACAAGTTGCTTGAGTCCGTGATAAATCACGACCAGCTGTTCAACTTTGGCATCGTATTCGGCTTGCATTTTCACTGTCGCCATGAACTAGATCGAGTGATTTGAAGTATGATACATCGTCTTTTTACTAAACACTTCAACTAATCACAATCAGTCCGTTCTCGTCGTATTCCAATTCTGCCATGTCGAGCTTGAAATTGTCTGCGGTCTGCTCAAGAAGTTTCTTTTCTAACATTTCTGCCCGTTTGAACTCAGCCCATGCTTTTTCTTTTGCAAGTCGTTGTTTCTCGAGTTCCTTTTCAAGCTTCGCTTGTTTCTTCTCTCGTTCAACTTGCTTCAATAAAATAGCCCGAAGTGATGTGTGTGGGACGTATATCTCGGTTACATAAATCTCCAACTTCCATGCCACTTCTTCATCAATCTTAATCACATATTCACTACGGGTTGGAATTGCATTCCGTTTGGCGACCCGTATCACTTTGCATTTGATCAACTTGTGTTTGTATGAGTAATATGCGATTTCACCGACTTCGTACCATTTGTCGATTTTTTTCAATACGTTGGATGGATATCCTGTCACCTTCACAGCATCTTTTTTAGCAACCATCGAGTCTTGCTTGATTGTTTCCTCGTCATCCACTGCTTTGAGTTGATCGTAGAGCCGGCGTCGCTTGGCTGGAGTGTCATCCATGAATTGAAGATTGGAGCGTTTGGCTTTTCGATGAGAGAGGTTGTTGGATACATCGGCTGAGGATAACACATCGACCATTGATTTGCAGACTGGAGTGAGTGGGTATGCTAAGTCACGAGCAGTGAGGAATGGTAGAACGTGAGCGAGAAATACATCTGATGGGATAGCTGGGAAGAAATCTTGGAAGGAAGACATGTTTGCTGCTGCTTGCTTTGCTTTGCTTGATGTGTTTGAATTGTGATCGATGGAACGTGCAAGCAACCCTGCAGTACTCAGTTTTGAGCTCGCTCCCAGGAAGGCTTGCGCCGACCAAAGCTGCTTCCGCGACAGTTCTCCACCATTGAAAATGAAGCACGCCGCTTCGCCGGTCGAATATCAAGATGGTGGCTTCATACTGAAAGCAAAACGATTACGCGGTCTGCTACCAACGCAGAAGGAGCGCTACTATCACCGATACTCATACAAACGTGCGAAGTATGTCGACTGTAGTGCACCGAAGCCAATATATGGGAGTCTAAAGAAGGAATTCCAATTCATTCGCTCACGCGACCATGGAGTCCAGTTCGACGAGCAACTCAAGCAAACCATCGATATGTACTGTAAATACAAACTTCCGACCAACTTTTTCACTTGTAAAGACGTCCGACGAGTATGCCCTCGTATACCGTCCGAAGTCAAGAAGTATTGCAACAATCTGCTTCCTTACACCATCAAGTTCTGGCAACTGATCTCACAGCGAGACTTGAAGCCTGTGGCTTCTCAACTACCAGTGGGTCATGAACAGTTGCGTGTAGGAACCGCATGTGACGTGGTGTGTCAAGACTCCAAAGGACGAATGGTGGTAATTGAGACGAAGTGTGGGTTTGAGACGTACTACTGCAACTGCACCGAGCACAAGATGTCGAAGCCACTCGACGAACTAACCGACTGTTGTCTGAACCAGCACTTGCTCCAATTGCACCACACGGTGTTGTTGTACCGTCACACGTTCAAGCTTCGCCCCAAGGAGTGCGGTCGCTCGTTTGTCGCTCGCTTCAGCCAAGCAGGAGTAGATGTGTTTTACGTGCCGGATGTGATCAAATCCAAAGCGCGTCTTGAATTGTTGCAATAAACACTGTATTCTATAAACTCGATTGCGTGCAGCCTTGGCAGTACATCACCAGAATCCACCACAAAATGTCGTCTTACGGTTTACCTATGGGCGGCCGAGCTGGCGGCCAGCCTGCACCGTTCCACAAAAATGCCCCCCAGTCGAACGTAAACATGTTCGCAGGGAACAAAGCCACCGAGTCTTCGGGTGGGATGTCCAACATGGATGCATTCAAGGCGTACTTCGGTATCCCATCTAAGCCAGTGTACGAAGCTCCTTCGTTCTTCAAACACCGTCAAGAAAACTACGATCTCCCAGATGCTTGGATAGGTCGAAATGAATTACTCTCCTTTATTCTCATTAGCGAAGTCACCGCTTCTCAAGAATGGATGCTCACGAAGTTGCTTCCATGGAAGTACACGACACATTACTCTATCATGCTCGAGGTGTGGAAGTTTTCGGACCACATGTTGAGTCGAACTCCAGAAGAAGGTGTGTCTCGAATGTTGACCAGCAGCTTCGATTCCACAACTTCCTACATGCATCGGTATGGTATAGCGTTCATCGTTGAACACGGGTTCTGGAAGACGGAGAAGGGAAAGAAACAGTATGCAATGAACATCAAACAGATCAAATTCGCCATTGACGAAGGGGCTTGCTATGGTGCATTACTTGCTTGCTTCGACTGGCACTCACCAACTGATCCAAATGAAGACCTACGTCCCAGTGTCACGAACAACGATGCGACACAGATCGAGAAGATATTGGACCCTGGTCATCAAATGTTCGCCCATTTACAAACCGGTGGTCGGTATGCACTCGAAAGTCTGGTGTCAAAGGGAAGAGCCATTCTTGAAAATCGTGGCATTTCAGGCGAACCATTATTAGTGCTTCCCAACTCGGCTCGAAAGTATGTGAAACACTATCCTGAAAATGAGATGAACTTTTACACAGGCAAGTCCAAACCAGTGGATGCTGCTGAAGGACTAGGAGTGGAAGTCAAATACAGTCGAATGTTTCGACAAGGAGAGCGTATGCACACCACTGATCCAGCGTTCCGAGATGCATATATTGGCGGCTTCAACCAACTCTGTCCTGCTGCACCGGAAGCAAACTTATTACAGATTCCTGTGTCCGAATACAGAACCTATATGTCTGATATCGTCGTCTACGACGAAGCCAAAGATGATTACACTCAGTTGTGGTACGAAGAAGCTGCTCGGTTATCCGGGGCATATCAGAACTGGCATACAACTAATCCAACTTTGGCTAAAGCCGGTGAGCAATTCTTCGGCACGTTCAAAAAGCAAACATGGGGACACATCTGTGACATGTCCAACATTAAATCACGTACACTCGATGCAATTTTAGAAAAATTAACCGATCGAGAGTACGAAAAGTTCTGCAAGCTTGCATCAAGAAGCATCGACCGATTCAATGCATCGAAGCCGAGCTCTGCTGAAGCAACACGAAGCACAAACATCGGGGCTCCTCCAACTCTATCCGAAGCAGAATTACTTGCCCAACGTTCAAGCATCATCCAATACAACCGTGAACACATCATGAAGTGTGTGAGTTCGAGCCACACGAAACAAGTCAAAGCGATGCTCGAGCAAATCGAAATTGAAGATCTCGAGAAGATCAACCTCACTCGACCTTCGTTGATGACAACTCTGTTGTTCCGAATCCGAAGTCTCAAAAGCCAAAGTGTTAGTGCAAAAATGATGTATGCTCTTATTGTTAAAGATTGGTGTGAAACATATATCAACCGAATATCGGCTTCCAGTGCACCTATCGATAATGCAGTTAGTCTGCCGACCACTCGGTTCATGGTGAACAATCCATTGTTCGCTAACCATCACTTGGACGACAAATTCAATTATAGTGTTGCAAGTGATGACACGATTCGTCGTATTATGGGCTCAACTAATCTTACAGCTGTTGCGTTAAAGAGTACTTCACCAGTCACCCAAGACCGATCTCGTCCATCGTCAATTGTGACAAATGCCATTAACATCGCAGTGGATATTGTTCTGTCTGCACAATCGGAATTGGATTCGATAGGTTTGTTCATGTCACGAGAACAAGTTTTCTCGGATGTTCTCACAGACGGTCTACGAGTGGCTCCATGTCAGTATTTCACATCTAAACTGTTCGATTCGGTTCGAAGCTTGTGGATTTTATTAACAACCCCAAATGCAACAGAAGACGATAAGCGTCTAGCATACCGAGCTGTAAAATCGATCGTCGATCAATCCGACTTCGATGAGATCAAAGAGATTCCAGCCCAAGACTTTCCATCTGAGCGAAAGGAGCCAGAACTCACCGAAGCTGAACGTTTGTCCAAAGAAGCCGAATTCAACAAGGTGTTCGATGCGGTATGCAAGACAATTAAAGATGACACTATCAAATCAAACAAAGATGTCTATCGAAATGTGTACATCGAAATGGTCGGTCGTCGCTCAGGTGTCACAGATAAGCACATGAAGCTTATCATTCCATTATTACACACAACAACCAAATCGAGTCGCTCTACTCTTCTCGCTGCAGTAGAATTCATTACGAACTACAACACAGGTCGTCTTACCAAAGACCAAGAATTGGTCGTCTTCGATTTGATCCACAAGATTAACACATCCACCGATTCGTCGTTGGAGGCATTCTCATCGAACTTCAACGCCTTGCTGGCCGAGACCCAAAATTACATCGAGATCAAGAAACAACAACAACAACTAGCCTCCGAAAAGCTCCAGTTTGTGTTGTCTGCATCGGGTCCGTTAGCAAGTGACATCCGAGTCTACACATTGAACGAACTCATGTATGATTATGAATTGTTCGTCATGCGATCCCATGGGCGCGACCAGGTGGCTGAATGGAGACGGTTGTACATGATCTCTGATTCACACGGGCATGCAGAACTCGGTGACTTGTCGTCCATCTTCACTCTGTTCAAAAGCAACATCAGCAACGAAACCAAGCGAAATTTATTAGTCGAGTATGTAAGATTGGTCTTCAGTACCCACAACCGATGGAACAACGTGTCACTTCGTGATTTTTTCATACAGATGGTTCGGATGCTGTTACTTACTCGGTGTGATCCGAAAACAGTTATAAGTCGAGACGCAATCAGCGTGGTTCACAACATCGTGCAACAATACATCATGACATCAGGCTGGATCTCTCTTGACTTACAACAGCGTTTCAACGATTCATTCAGCGGAGCATTACGAGGTTTATCTCTAGGCGACCTCTGGACTGGATCTGGTGTATACGTAATCGGGACAGCCACCCTCGCTTCTCAATTAGCCACAGAAGTATGCAAGACTTTGATCTCTACAGCTGGCGCATGGCCTTATCAAATGACACTGTCATCTGCATCCACTCCTACTCTCGACTCTCGAGTTATCACTCGTATGTCACGAGAAGACTTGAATACGCTATTAGATGATTTCGTCGAAACCAAAGACGGGTGGTTCTGGGTCTTCTGCATTGAAAATGACATCATGCCACCTATCGGCTTGATCGCATGGCGTCACCGAAAATGTTATCGTATGGGGAGCGCGTTCATGGCTATCAAAGGCGGGGTATTGGGATACACATACTGGGGTCACCCTGACTTTATGCTTGGAGACGACGCGAATCGTAAGATGCACTTCGGTCACTTCACCATGTACATGAAACCATTGATCGAAGAACCAAGAGCGTTGGTAGTGTTCCACAACATATTCTGTGAAGGGTATCAAGGCGGAAACAACACGAAGATAGTGAACCCATTGAACGTACAAGAAGTGCATGCATACCGAATCGGCAATTCGAGACGGTCTATGATCATTGCACTGGAACTCGCCAACTGGTGGCCCAAAACAAAGTACAACGACGTCACTGGTCGTTACCACCCTCGGTTCAACCCAAGCAGCAACACACTCAATGTGACATACTACCGGTCTGCTCAGTTCATCACAGACACATACGGGTTGGCTCCAAAAGACTATTACATCGGCACTGACCGATCCAATCGAAACGTCAACTCGTTCTCAAACACTATCTGTACTCAAGATCACCAATTTGGATACGATCACCGTACAGGCAGATACGACACAGTTGTACGTGATCAAGGACCATGGACAGATATGATCTACCCAGGCTGCGGTCGAGTCCGAAATGGATACAACGATTACTTAGAAAAGATCAATTTCGAATCCAAATATGGTATTACCAACCCTATTGTGCATGTGCGTTAGAATTGTTTTGTAGAAACTCGAGTAAACTGTTTATTCTCTCCATCCTCGCGCTATCGCGGTCTGGTTGTACGTTTGCGACGATGTCATCATGACATACGACCAATACAATGCAAGTTGCCAAGCCATAGCGAGATCGTCTTTCTTGCCACTGGATTTACCACCGTAGCTGAATGTGAACTTGCCGTGGATGTAGTCTGCTGGGTTTTTGATTTCCTTTCGGTAGTTGTTGAGTTGGTCGAAGAACATCGAGAGGGTTTCTTCTGGGTTTTGTCCAATGATGTCTTGGGCGAGTCGAACCGACCGAGTAGCGAGGAGTTGCTGAGCGTGTACTGCCATTTCATGCTTTCTTTCAGGGGTGGTCCAGACTCCGTATCGTTTGTCCTTGTCGAACGACACCACTTCAATTTCACCAAGTCCTTTTTGGCTGTGTAATAAGTCAGAGATACGACCAGCGTCGATGTAGCTCATGTTTGCTTCGATGTAAGCGTATATGTACGCATCTCGGTACTGTGGATGCTTACGTAGCTCTTGGAAGTGGTTGATGATCATTCGGTCGATGACTTTGTAATCTGTGCACACAAAACACACCGAGTGCAGTCAGAACCGTGTACATAGTTAAACCACGCAGTATCTGCACTCACCTGTAGATCCGGTACTATCCATTCCAACCGTCTACACAAACATGAGCGACAAACCACGATTATATGAGTGGCTCTCGTCAGAGACTCCGGTAGAAGATTTGAACATCGAGTTATCGAACGTCGAAGCAGAAATCAAAGATGTGAACTACGACAACGAGATCGCAGGATACTATCTGAGTCTTCTGCGAAGCGCTATACAAGACGCCAACCTCAACCTCAAACTGTTCGTGCTGTTCCAGTTCATGCTGCTCAATCCGAGTTACGCCGAGTACGTCCTCGCTGGATGCAGTGCGACTGTCCAATCAGAATTCATGAAGTCGCTAGAAGAGAAAGAACTCTATTTCGCCCACGGACTGACGCTCGAAGGCAACAAGTTCACAGTGAAAGACTTCCCCAAACAGAAATCAGACAGAACCGTAGTAGGCTTCATCGGATCGATGCGGAGGCTTGCACTGGCGTGGATATAGGTGCATGTGCAGCATACTTACTATTCGTATTCC
>Ga0209934_1000729_pt1 | contig 30001 bp, 34 predicted proteins | sample ThiBiot_750_plan_2_FD_183950 | JGI IMG/M metagenome (GOLD analysis project Ga0209934, IMG submission 183950) | Wastewater bioreactor microbial communities from Cape Town, South Africa - Thiocy_expt_750_plan (SPAdes) | ecosystem: Engineered > Bioreactor > Thiocyanate-remediating >...
ACATCGCGCCAAAGACCGTCGCTATCGTCGCAAACGTAGCGTTCATTTGCCCGAGTTGCAACAGCCGTTTCCACACGGAGTGGGCTAACCATGAAAACACTCTTTCAACATGATTTTGCGAATAGCCGTTTTTTCAGTTGATGACGCATCACATCCTGCACCGTAACCTGACCGTTTCCACCACGTTTCAGGTCCATCATTTTGGCCCTTGTCATAACCTTTTCATACAGGCGTAACGTAGGCACCTCAATTCTCAGCATCAACCCCACCGTTTCGCGGTTTGTCTGGGCTCCTTTTTTCTTTACCACCTCGAATCTCCAACATCAAATAATTGAACCGCTCAAACATCACGATATCATGATTGCAGAAAACAAAGCAACATTCTTTTGCAGCAAAAGCCGAATTTAATTGAACTACTACGGACTCCTTGTCTTCCCAGTCTCCAGCCCAAACAAAAAGGGCAAGCGCCTTGCGGGCTTGCCCTTTTCCGACCTTCACCGTGGCAGTTTTAATCCTGCATGATGCCCGGGCCTTTATAGGGATGCACAAACGAACACCACCAGTACACTGCGGTATACAAAAAAGTGCGCATCGACAGTTTCTGACCGGTGTTCCACATCCCGCCGTTGACGTTGATCATCTCAATGGTCTGCCGAATGCGTTCGGCCAACTCCACCGGCAGCATCATGTTCATCGGCACCCACCCCGGATCGCCGCCCGTGCCGCGATAAGCGACCAGCGTAGCAGACCCGTGGACCCTCGACTGTCGCCACTCCAGGGGTGGCGTCGCTTTCCAAGGTTCCATCTTGAGAAATCCGTTCAGCATAAACTCGTACATCCGATTCAACCGCCGGCCGTGATGAACATCTGCCAACTGGCGGCAATAAGTCATCAACCAATCAGGAACAGATGTCTGTGCAGGCACGCGATCCATCATTCCGCTTTTCCTCTTTCTATTTTTACGCTATGCCCAACGTAATAGGCGGCACGTCGGCCGCTAATAATAGCAACTTTTGTGTTAGCTGTCCGCCCATCACCCTCCTCACCAATCCATAGGAGCAACGCATATAACGCAAATCCGTTGACTGCGTTGTTCCGAACTCCCCGATTGATGATTAAAAAAAAACGGCCGCAGGCCGCTTTGAGGTACGCTGATGGGTTGGCGAGGAAGGCATTATCTCATGACCTGTATGGCATCAAAAGGCAGAAAATACTTGTTCATCGAAAAAAAGCTGAAAGCACGGGAAATCATTGGACTTTCAGTTATGCGGATAGGGTGTTCGAATACAATTACCGTCGGCCATGTCGACCGCTACGCAGAGCACGAACCGGTTGGCGGTGGTCACCTCTTCGCCGGGATGTTGGGCGCTCAGTACGGCAGCCCGAAGCAGGCTACCTTGCTCGACCATTTCATGGCTCTAACTCTCGAATCGGCGTCGGTTAGTTGGCGCCGAATTGCCTGCTTCGTTTTTCCCGCACGGTCAGCGCCTCGACCGTATAGCGCGCAGAGGGATTAACCCGAAGGCGCTCGAGGCCGATCGGTTCTCCGGTGTCCTCACAGTACCCGTACTCCCCTTGCTCGATACGAAGCAGCGCCGCATCAATCTCCTTGATCTGGCGCCGCGCGCGGGCAATGGCCGCCGACGCGGCGGCGCACTCGGTTTCTTGCGACGCACGGTCGACCGGATCAGACGCCGCATCGACATCACCCAAGGCTGCTCGGTCAGCGAGCGCAATCAGATCGCGTCGGTGTGCGGTGAGCAATTCCTTGAACTGCCGGAGATGTGCGCCGCACATGTATTCCTCAAGCGTCGATTTTGCGCGTGATTTTCGAGCTTCTTCTTTGCTCGACTTGACCACAGTTTCCAGCATGAAGCACCTCCTTATGAGAAACAGCTATTCGCAACTTGTCGACGTGGGCCGTCACGGCAGGGCTTCGGCGATCATCACGCATTCGCACCAGTCCTTCGTGTCCGGGAAGTAAATCATGCTCTCGGTGCCAATGGCCCGGAACTCGCGGAACTTGGCCAGGAAGGCGCGGGTGTCGGTCGGCGTCTTGTCCTCGACGCTTTCAGGATGTCCAGCACGAAAAAGCTCCATGCCGTCCTGCAAGACCCGGCCCACCGTGTCCTGGTCGTAGCATTGGGGCTCGCAGCGGATCGCGCCCAGGTAGTAGGCCAAGGCCTTGCCGCCGTTCGCGCCGGTCGCCCGGCTCCCGAACTCGTAGAAGTCTCCCAGCCACCACATGGCATCGCCGTTCCCCTCATGAGCCCACTTCTCGACCTGGCGCACCACTTCCAGCATGGACGGCTTGGGCCCCTCGTAGGGATCCAGTTCGGAGACGGGGGCGTTGACCCGCTCACCGGTGGGCCAGTTTGCCGACCAGAGCCAGCGGGTACCGTCCCGGAGCTCCTGGACGGTGTTCCCCATGATCAGGACAACTTGGCCCTTGTGGCGCCAGAGCTGGGCGTATCCTGCCTCGGAGTAGCCAGGGCTGCGTTCGACGTTGACGATCACTACATCAATCTCCGGTAGATTCGTTGTCGCCAGGAAGCTGGCCTCGCTTCAGCACCATTGCCAGGTAGTGCCAAGACTGCAGTTCCACCTTCCGCTTCTTCGGCCGCTTGAGCAGCTTGAAGCTGCCGTCGGCGCATTCCACCAGCAGCCCGAAACCATCCGGGACTTCGTTAGGTTGGATGAGTCCTTCCGGGGCGACGAAATAGACGGCTTCGGCCATGCCGGCGTAAGCCTCGCGCTTTTCCGGCTTGACCAGGTCGGACAGAAAGTCTGCGCGGGACACCTTTACCTCATGGACACACGGATTTGCCCGCTCGAACTTCAGACTGGGCTCGATGGAGAACACATCGGGCCGGACATACTGGAAGTGCTCGTAGTCGATCCGGTTCGCGCCCTCACCTTTCGTGAATCGCTTGTGGCGAAATTCCACGTTTTCCCAGGTCATGCGTCCCTTCGAGCGCAGCCAGGCGGCGACGCGATTGCCGAGGGAATGGTGGGTGTTGCGGTTCTCGATGTCGGATGATCGATGTGCGTGGAGTGTCTTCACTCCCTTGTCCGTCACGGACACCAAGCAGCCCGAGAGGGTGGTCTGATGGCTTTCAATCAGATCGAGACCGAGAAGATCGAGATCGATGCCGTCGAGCTCATGCCGGTGGGCGCGGCCAGCGCGTGAAAAATAGTGCCGAAGGCGGGTGACAAGGCGCTTCGGTAGCGTTTCCTGAACCGATTGGGAATCTCGTAAGGGCGAAGCCTCACCTAGCCGGCGGATCAGCGCCACGGCCTTCTCTCGAAGACCTACGATGGCCTTTTCCGTGGATATCCTAGTTGCATGGGTCAGCCGGCCCAGCATCATCGCCAGGTCGTCAGCGCGACGGCGTTGGTTTGTGGCCTCGACCATGACGGACCGCATAGCCTCTTCGTCGAAGAGGTTGACCGGCCCATGCCAATGGGCGTTCTCGTCTGGAATTAGCGCGTTGGCCGCCCGAATCCACTCGGTCAGATCCTCCTCGCGGTGGCAAATGTGGCCCCAGCGGCCGTAGCGGTGAGCGGCATAGGCAACCGGCGGCCCGGTCAGGGCAAGGGTGTGATCAGGAGCGTTCATGCCGGCGCGGCCTCGGCTGTAGCTCCCGGAACCTCGAAGAAATTGAGCTTCCCCTTCACCTTCCGGAACGGCAGCGGCTCGGAGTTGGCCACCATGAAGGCATGCTCCCCCATGTACCATCGGGATTTCACCTGTCCATTGCGAGCCTTCTCAGGTGGGATCGACTCGGTCAGCACGGCCCGGCCGATGATCCCCCCGAGGTCATACCGGCCCGGCCGTGGCAGGGGAATTTGCGGAAAGAGTCTTTTCACCCACAGGTAGCCTTCCATGTCGAACGCCTGTCCCGCATGGACAAGGAACGGGCCGCGGTGCTTGGTGGCCCAGGTGCGATTTTCGACATCCTTGATCTCGCCGGCGGCGAGGGCTACGGCGCGCAGCGCGGGGTCGGTCAGGTCCGGACGGATAAGTAGCCAGGCCCAGGGTTGACGGACGGAGAGCGCCTTCATTGGTGCATCCAGGTAGCTCACTCCGGTCGCGATGTCGAAGCGGAGGAAGGTTTGGCACATCGATTGCGCCACACTTTCGAAAACATGATGGTTCGCGGCACCATAATGTTGAACGATTCCCCGGGGTAATTTTTGAGGGTCGGCTGGACAGCGGCGTATTTGCCGATCAGCTGAGCGCCGAGTTGTCCATACTGCTGAGCCAAGGCAGTAGCAACGGTTTGACCATAGGTAGGCGCCGAGTTGATTCCCGTGGTCGTCTGGGACGATTGCGGCACCGATGCTTGGGTCGTCGCCGTGATGAATGACATGCCCAGGCCAATGCCGAAAATCCGTAGGTAGTGGTTATCCACATCTGCTTCCATGCCGGCCATGCCTGATGTGTCATACCCCTGCATCCCTTCAAGATTAAGTTCGGAACCATCCGGGAAGACCAAGGCATTCCATAGCGCTAAAACTCGCTGCTGGCCCAACGCCACTTTCGAATCGTACTTTCCCACCAATTTGGACAGCGGCGGGATCAGGCCAAGGCAGCCGGTGACTGTGTCATAGACCCACTCCGAAACCATTGCCGTGACCTGCCCGGGAAGATCGGAGTTGACCCCCTGTTCCAACCGTGCAGGGATCAGGTGTCCCACCTTGATTTCTTTATTCGACAGTGCAGCCTGTGGCATGTGAGGATGATAGCCATGGCTCTCCTTGCCCCGATTCTTGACGAAATCGATCTTTTCATTCTGCTCGCTGTCTCCGCCCTGCTGTTTAGCCATGGCCGCCAGTGCGGCCGCCTCCTGCAGGCCTCCGGAACCAAGTTTGGCCGCCTGCTCGATGGCCGTCCGCGTCGCCTCCAGGCTGGCCCGGGCGGCGTCTTGAGACATGGCCGCGCTGCCGCCAACGGTGAAGCCTTTTGCTTCCAGGCCTTCCGTTCGCGCTTGGCGCATGCGGTTTGACCGATCAAGGCGGGCGGCCTGCTGTGCTTGCTCCTCCGGCGTCAGTTGTCGCGGGGCGCTATTGGACGGAATCTGCCCGTTCCCCATGCCAGGCACTTGGTTGGAGTGGGCGAGGTTTCCCATACCCTCCGTTGCCGATGGGGCCGGTGGAATTCGAGCACCCCCCGTGGGCGCCGCGGCGGCCGGCGTCGACGGAGGCGCCGTGTTCCCCGCGGGCTCGGACTTCGCCAAATTGGGAGAGAGCGGTCCCGTCTGTTTTCCCCGCAGTTCCTCCGGCAAATCCTCTTTCTTTTGCCTCGAGGACTTGCCATTCTGATCCGTGGATGATGATGACCCGTCGCTCGCCTCGGGCTTTGAATCGATCTCGTTCAGTGCGTACAGGAACAGCATGGCCAGAAATGCAATGAAGAGAACGATCAATGCACTGACCTTCTTCGAAAGCCTGGCCGAGGTCTTCGGAGCCGGACGCAGTTCGCCTTCAATGGCCGGAACGCCGGCGGCCAAGCTGAAAGGATCTGGAGTGCTCAATTGCCCCCCCCGAACAAGCCGTTCCAGAAACCGGCCTTCTTCGCCTTCTTCCAGGTGATGGTGACCTTTTCGTCATCCATCACCAGCTGTCCCTTGTCGAAAAGCCGATCCACCTCGAAGTGGACCCTTCCCGTACTGGCGTTTTCTTTGCGACGATAGGTCACCACCATGACCTTGCCTTGGGAATCCAAAAGATGGAACGAGGGATTGGGCCCTGAACGAATGCTATCGGGCATTTCCATGTAAACCTTCTCGCCGTCGTTAACCACCCGAATCGGTCTGAAACTGGCGTTACCGTCGATGGTGTAGCCGTAATCCAGCATCTCCACCGAAACGGGCGCCGGCAGGAGATTGCTTTCCTCATTCCGGGCCTGAGCTTTCTCCTTGGCCCCGATTTTTGACTCCCAAGACTCGACCAGATCCTCCGGGTAATAAAACCCGACACGGTTCAGGTACACGCCCTCATCCTTCGGCGCATACAGCTTGATGTGGTAGGTCCGCCGATCGGTCGTGATGATCACGTTGGACTCCACATTGTTGTCCCGTGGCTGAAAAACCACATGGGCAACAGTCACCCCTTTCTCGATCGACTCTGCCCCGGTCCAGCTCCAGTTTTGCTTGTCACCGAGAATGATTTGCCTCGCTTTCTCGCCTGGCTCCAACTCCACATCGCAGGCCCGCGTCGGAGAACACGTAAGCCGGGGCATACCTTGGCCGAACGGGAAAATCACCTTGCCATCGGAGGAAACGATGGGCTTTGCCTTCTTCCCGGACTGCCAGGCCATGGCCTGCGCAACTGCCGCATCTTCGTATCGGTTGTACTGGGTGGCTGCCATTGCGGAGCTCGCCAATATGAACCCAGCTGCTCCAATCCACAACCCAAATAGTCCTTTCTGCATCCGGCTCATCACAGTTTGGTCCAGTTCAGTTGAAGGCCCTTGAAACCATACGGATTCTTGGCAAATTCGTCTTCGTCATCGAAGTTCGGCTTGAGTTTGATCTGCATTACCGCTTTCCATCGCTCCGGCGCTCCCATCTGTTCGCCTGCCAGACTGATGGACGTTTCCTCCCACTCGATCTGCCAGGTATTGGCACTGATCTTGAGCGGCGGGTCGGTTCTGACCATCACTGTCTTGACGCCTCCGACGGTATTAGGCGGGGCCTTCCGTAGTTCTGTTCTGGCGTAGGTGTACGCCGCATCATCGAGGCGAGACAAACCCCTGCTGATGTTTCGGTTGTTGGCCTCCCGGTCAGTGGTCACGGTCCGAAGGTTGACGATGGTTTCTTGCAGTTCTGCCGCAATGATCCGCTCAGGATCATGGCGCGTGTCATTTTCTTCGAGGGCGCGCACCGCCCTCACCCTCCCCAGCTTGTCCACTTCAACGACGTAGGGTTTGATCTTTGGTTGCGCACCCAAATAGGCCATGGCGCAGACCGCTAGCGCCGAAAGCGCCCAGGACAACAAGGACTGCCGCTGCCAGTTCTTGACCTGGATTCTCATGTGCTCGAAAACATCGTAGAAGGCGAGATTCAGCCGGAACCATGGGGCATCCTTGGATTCGTCCCACCGAGCTGAGCTTTGCTCCCCCTCGTCCTCCGGCCATTTTTTTTCTGATTTCTTTTTAAACCAAAACATAGCGCCACCCTGCGTCGTGCATTATGTAATCACTCTTGTTGATCTTTTGCAGCAAAAACCACTTCTCAACCGGCGACAACGGGACATTGCCAAGAAAAAATCTTTGCAACCTTCCACGGGTTGTTATTCACGTCCATCTGAATATAGGCGCCGCGAATATGATCAACCGGTAGCTTGGCATTGTGTTTCAACAAGTAATCCATCTGGGTAACCTTGTCAGCGGGAATAATTCCACGGCCCGCATAAAGATCAAATCCCCCCTGGCTCAACGAGCACAGCGCAGAAGGACTTCCTTTGAAAATCAGGTAATCCCGCTTGGCTGGTAGCGACGGCACAACGCCTTCGACAGGCTGCACCAAACCGCCGTCATACGCCTTGAAACCATCTTTTACCGACCAATAGGCAAACTTGTTGCTGTTCCAGAGCCAAACCCCGATGCCAAAAGCCCCGGTCTTCCCGACGTCTTCGTCTGCCGTAATGCTGACCCACAACTCATAATCCAGACACCCGTCGTCGGACCACGAGGTGCACACGAGCTTCGCACTTTGCCCGGCAAAAGCGCCGCTGACCAACAGCATACTCGTCATGAAGACATGGAGTGCGCTGCGAATGAATTTATTGGGTACCGATTTAATCATGATGTGTATTGATGCTGACGTGAGTTGGAGGGCGCTCTTGGGCCACCTGCTGATTAAGGTCCTTGGCCCGATCGCGGAAGGTAGGTTTGTGGCGTTGCCCCAAAGAGTCCTTCAGTTCCTTCAGTTGCTCACCGACGTCTCCCGACCCGCCTGAAATAGCAGCATCGCTACCCGATCCGCCCTGTCGGGCTTGGCGCCGCGCCTCACGCGCCGCATCACGACCCGCATCCTTCGGGGCGCTATCCGGCAACGGGTTTTTAACGCCGGTAAATTCATTGGGGTTGGGGGACAAGGACGCACCTGCATCGCGCCCGGACTCATCATGTGCGGCCTCGCTCGCTCCGCCGCCACTATCGCCACCTTCTCCGCTTGTGGACATATTCCCGCCAAGATCAGGTTTGCTCAATCCGCTGTCGGCTTCACGAGATCCTGTGGAGGACACGTTGTTCATCCCTACCTTGTTGTTACCGCCAAGCGCCTGCATGACATCACGAATCCCTTGAGCGGGACGATTCAGCGCTTGTGCTGCGGTGTGGGCCGCCATACCTGCAGTAACACCGGCCGCCGTTGCACCAGCGATATCGGCAGCGCCCAGGCTACTGTTGCCCCCCGCAAGACTTGCGGCAATCGCGTCCGACTTCCAGAGTAGCCCTGCGAGGAGAAAGAGTGAAATCAAGGCTGCAAATATTGCCTCGATCATATCTTTGCCGCCTTTAACTACATTTGTAAGAGTATCCCAATTAAAACCGGCGTATTTACTAAGAACGTCGGACAACGCATCGCCAATGTAAGCATAGGCGGAAAAAATAACACCTAACAGCACAATTCTGTAAACGAGTGCCAACAACGATTTGAACGGGGCGATCCCTTGATCTCGCAATGCATTCAAACCCAACAATGAAAAACTAAGAGGAGACAGCAACGCAATCAACGCAATTTCCAGCTGAAGCAAAAACACTTTTGCAGCAAAATACGCCCCAATTCCAATAATTGTAAATGCCGCGATTGCCAAAATCTGCCCAAACACCGTCCCAACCACTGTCGCACCTGCGCCAATCGCCACCCCAAACATTGCGGCAGTAATCCCCAATGTAACGTTGAGAATTGTCCCAGGCGTGGGCACTTTATTGGCAAAAACATTCCAGAACTGTAGGCCAACAGATTTGATGAAAATTGGCCCCACCTCCATGATGTACCAGCACGCTCCAAACCAGATCAAACTACCCACGAACTTCGCCATTGCCGAATCTAAATCCGCACTCGGCAGCAGTTTGTAGTTGGTGATAAGAAATTGCAGAAGCATGAACAGCGACAGCCACTTTACAGTTTCAGTCAATAACTTATCTGCTGATTTCGCTATAGCTCCAGTAATTATCTCAACAATTTTCGAATCAGAAACAATCCCCTCGCCGGACGCATAAACGCTAGCCGTCCCGAGTAGCAACATAAACAACAGAAAAATACGCCGGTGCATCATAAGATTATTGAGTTCCGCCGAGTTTGATGAACAAAACCGAAATCAGATCGACAACCGACGGGCCGACAACGGCCTATGCGTAATCGCTTACTGTTGTTTATCCGTGGAAGAAGAGCGAAGTGCATCGCGCCCTTCTTGAAGCCGAGCACGGGTCTTCGCAGCGTCTTCTTGCATAATTTTGTTGACTTCCTTCAGGCGACGTTCGTCTTCGCTCTCGCAGCCAGTAAGAAAAGAAGCAAACATCAGGGAAGAAAAAATAATGGCGACGACTTTCATGACTAACTCCCTCAATATTTATTTAAACAAAGGCTTGGTTTGGGTAGGTCCGTCAGATATCTTTGGCAACGGCTTATTATCCGACTTGAGCAACCATTCGGCGATTTTTTCCTTCTGCCCTTCTTTTTTAGAGGATGCCATAAGATAGTTGTTTTGTGCGATCTGTTGTTCGGAAATCAGATCCCGAAGTTTCATAGACTCCTGGACCTGTCGCGCATTCAGAGCGCCTAATGCCTGCAAAGCGCCGAGATTTCCATCGGTGGCCGCCAACTGGCTCATCAGGCTTTGGAGGGCCGATGTGTCGTCCTGGAACTGCTCGCGCTGCATTCCGGCATTACGCATGGCGGATTTAATTCCATCTTGCGAGGCAGCTGTCCATGATTTGAACTTGTCGGCATACCCTTGGGCGGTTGGATTATCGAAGGTCTTCGCGAAATTCTCGTCGACTTGCGCCAAGGAAGAGCCGATGTTTTTTCCGTAGTCCATCAGCTTGGCCGCATTTCCAGCCATCTGATGCAAATTCGAAAGCGAAACCCCCGACGGGTTCTTCTTCAGGTTGGTGACCATGGTGTCGTATTGCTGAAGCTGGTTGCTATACGACTCCAGCATCTGCGTGTACTGCAGGACCAACTGAACCATGTTGATGATCTGCGTCACTTCGGTGGCGCCACCGCCCATGCCACCGCCTGCATGCGCGGCGTTACTTACCAACGCCAGGGAGAGTGCCCAGGAAATCACAAGCTTTTTCAGCTGCTTCATCATCGTTCCTTTCGATTTCAAGCTTGGCCGCGGCATCCACTTCCTTTTCCGTAAACGCCGTTTCGACAAATCCGCCGACCTCGCCAACCTTTTCTTTCGGGTCGGCCGTCTGAACCCTTCCAGCCATCACAAGCCCCTTTACATGTTTTTATGCAATATACACCATGTGGTATCCAGAGAAAACCCCTTTCAATAGTTTTGCTGCAAAACTATGTGTTCGTGGCGGAAATCACTTTCCAACCGAACAGCCGAGCGAATAAGGAAACCGATTGTTCTTGAATGGCGGGAATAGACGTCCCTCTTGCCCACCACACGTTCTTGACCGACAACACCAAATCGGGCGCTGCCACACCGCGGAGCAACATAACCCATGGCAACATTTGCTCATAACAGATCAGAACGCCTATCCGTCTGTCACCCACTTGACGCACACCATGATCGCCCAACAGGTCCGGTGCGGCTCCGGTACCGGTAAATGGTTTCCACATCGACACCGGGACCGGCACGCTTTGAGCCAGCAGGATAGGCTCCTCGGCATACCCTATCCCGATCATCGCGTTGACATAGCGCCCGTCCTTCTGGGGCATTTCGGCCCCAATGAATATTCCGGCACCTCTGGCCCGCAGCCCTTGTTCTGAACTGGAAAGAAACGATTCAGCTATAGGGCTAAAACGGCCCAGTACGGTTTCCGGCAGGATCGCCGTTGCCCCCGCGGGAATCGTCTCCATAAATCGCTGAACCCACTCCAAACGAGCAAGAGCGTCAACTTGCCCTTCGATGTCAGCACCACCCACTTCAACCCCGCTGCGCAACGCGGAAAAAACGGTGTCAATCCCCAACCACGAAGTGTCGACCTCCCCAGCCCTTTCCTGGCTGCCTATGTACGCCAAGTTCACGGCGGAACTGAACACCAGCACGGCGAACAGGAGTTGGATTTGGCACGACAACCAACCTCTGTCCGCCAAGCGGTGCGCTAACAGAAACATGCACCCCATAGTCAGGATCAACCCATAGATGCCGGCGCCGGGGAACAACAGGCCAGCAACCGTCAGAGGATTACACCAGCCGACGAAACCCAGAGGCGGAAGCGCCACCAGGACTAGCGCCCCCACGAATCCATATCCGCGCCAGCGATGTAGCCAGACAAAGGGAGCGGCAAGGATCATGCTGGACGCCGCCCAAAACAACCAACCTAACCAGCCCCCCTCTTGTCCAAAAAAAACCGCGGCGCCTCCCGGCAGCCCTCTGGCAGCCATGAGGTAGTACCCCAGCATCAAAGCTGCAACACTCCGCCGGCAGTGGAGGTTTCGGTAAATTATCGGCAACCCCAACAGCCCTACAAGACCAAGCCCACTTCCCCAGAAAGCGCCAAAAAAAGCCCCCAGCGCAGCCAGACGGACGAGTGTTATTTCTCCCCGGCGAAGGAACGAGTGTGCAGACAATACATGCTGGCTCATGTTCGACCTCTAGGCTACTGGAGGCAGGCCAAAACACTTCACATATGCTTCGCGGTGGCGCTGCAGGCGAAGCCTGGCAACACGTTCATCGCATGGCTCCAGCCCTTGGGAAACGACCCTCCCGTGTGATACGGCAACGCAAAACAAAAACCACTGACCACCTCTTGTCCTGCAAACGTATTCGTACCGGAGTAGATCGTGATCGCGCGGCGTATCGCAACGATCGCACGCCAGCACCTCCGCGTCTCTCACCACAAAGAGCTGGCCGCCGACCACTTCCTCATGGGTCGCGAACGCTTTTTCGATGGCACTCCGATTTCTCTCCGCCGCCCCCAATTTCAACAGCCGAAGAAATGCCAGGGCTGCAAAGAGAAGGGAAAGCTGTTTATAACCGGTGGAGCCCTGCGCTACACCGACAATCCCAATCGCGACGACGACTGTCAGAAACAGTTTACTGTTTATCAATGATTTCATAATGAAGGCTCCGTACTCTTTCAGACCCTACCTGCCCATTGAGCCAGCCTACCGCCTGCCCGCAACTGAGCCTGATTGAGTTCGATCGGCGCCTGATCGCGCCCCTGTGCCTGCGCGTGGGCTACGGCCGCATCGCGCTTTATCTGTGCTCCGAGAATCTTGTGACTGGGCTGCTGCCGAAGAAAAGCATCCAGGGCCAAGATGTGCTTCTGCATTGCTTTCAGTTCATCCTCGGTGGCGCCCCATACCTTGGTGCAACTACGCCGCTCCCGGATCGAGAGCAGGCACCGACCCATGCCGATGCCATGGTCGACAATGGCTTGATTGCCTGCCTCGGCGGCCAGAAGTTGGGTGATGTCGGAGAGGAAGGCCAAGTCCCGCCAACTTGCTGCAGAAAAGCAGTTGCACCGCAGATTCGACACCGCGAGGTGCGCTGGCAGCAGCAGGTCTGCAACCTGGTTCGGCATGAGGATGGTTCCTTGCGGTTGCGGCTGACGTTTTTTCGCCATCGTTGAGCTCCTTCCTCGCTATGCGCGCGCCATGATCGGGGGAGCATCGTCGACCGCCCCTCCCTTGAAAACACCAGGATCGAGATCCTGCTTCTTTGCCCAATGAATAATCCACTCCCCCCCATGGATACGCTGCAGTTCCTTGATGGTTTCCCGCTCTTCCGCCCCGGAGACGCCGACGAAAGACAGGGCGACGGGGCCCAGTTCCAATTGGAACAGGCGTCGACCGTAGGGGTTGATAAACAAATATTCGCGCTTGGGTATTGCGCCCGCCAGCAGTTCGATTTCCCGTTGCGACAAACCGATGCCACGGTAAACTTCCTGGCTTTCCGGCCGCAGGGCGTCTTTGTTGGGCAGTAGTATTTTTGTTTGGCAAGCCGAGAAGATGGTGGATGCAATGGGGGACTCCGACAAATCCTCGATTTCCTGCGTTGCAAAGATGACGTAGCAATTTGCTTTCCGCAAAACCTTCAGCCATTCCTTGATTTTTGCTGCAAACATTGGATGCTTGAGCATCAGCCATGCTTCGTCCAGGCAAATAATGGTGGGTGAACCATCCAGGCTGCGTTCGATCATGCGGAACAGGTAAAGCAGAACCGGCACGACATGTTTGTCGTCCATTTCCATCAGCTTTTCCATTTCGAAGACGGTAAACCGCCCGGTCGAAATGCTGTCCTCTTCTGCATTCAACATGCCGCCGGCCATCTGGCTTTCGTACAGGCGCAGAACGTCCCGCACTTTCGGCATCTGGACGAGAGAAGCCAGAACAGTGAAGTTGCGCATGTGAGCGGGCCGGCTGGCCAGCAAATCCATGGCCGATCGGAGTTGCTTGCCGACGTCCAAGTCCACGTCGACGCCGTTCAGTTCGAGGATCGTAGAGACGTAATCGACGGCCCAAATCCGGTCCTGCCAACGCTGAATATTGCGTAGTGGGGCCAAACCAATTTGCCTGTCGGATTTTTCGTCCATGAAGTTGTAGTGCGTGCCCCCGTCACCCAGGCACAAGGCCAGCATGGATTCACCTTTCTCAAACCCATAGAAACGGGCGCGTGGGTAGCGAAAATGGGAGGATGCGATCAACCCGAGCAGCGTTGATTTGCCGGCGCCTGTCGGGCCGCCGATGAAAGTGTGACCGACATCGCCAACGTGCAGGACGCCCCTGAACGGCGCCCCTCCCGTCGTCGAGCCCTGAAACAACGGAGGCACCAAGGCACCTTCCGGATACAGGTTCTTGTAAAAGGAGCAAGGATTCTCCTGCGGCCCCTGCCAGATCGATGTCAGAGGCAAGCAATCGGCAAGGTTGAAGCTGTGAATCTCCGGCCGACGAAGGTTCTCGTATCCATGTCCGGGCAGGCTCCCGAGGAAGGCTTCAATGGTGTTGATGTCTTCATCTCGAACGGGGAAGCCCTTGGCACGAACCATCTTGGACAAGAAGGTCGCCGCGGCCTCGAGGTCGCCGGGGTTTTTCCCCCGCAGGATAACCACGGAAGACCACTCGCCGTAGGCGCAGTCTTTGGATTCCAAATCCTTCAGTACACCTTCGGCGTCTTTCGCCATGTCAACGGCGTTCTCATTGACCGGGCCTGTCGTATTCCCCCGCATGTCCGCGACAAAGCCCCGGATTTTCTGACGCCACATGCTCCGGGTGCGACGAACCTTTTTCTTCTGTATCTCGGGGTCGCCAGCAACCCACCGGGAGGTCCAGCGGTACTGAACGCCCAGACGGTTCAGTACCTCGAGGATACCCAGATGCGTTCCTGAATCAGGCAACCCTTCGATGGCGACCGCCCGGATGTATTCGCCGTTCAGGATTGGCTGAACGCCGCCGGAGAACGCATAGCTGCCGATCAGGAAATCAACACCCATGGGAATGACGCCGTCAGGAAGTCGAATCGGCTGATTCAAGCCGGTCAGACAACGATGCAAGAAGGAAAGGTGGGTATCCTTCCACATGCGGCGTCGACTGTCCTTGTCTAGATAGCGCTTGGCCCCCAGGCGCTCCATTCGCGACTCAAGGGCCATTTCCAGATCGCCCCGGTACTCATCGAGTTTTTGCTCGAAATACTTGACGGACTTTTCCGCGATGCGCCGCGGGTTCATCCGTCCCTTTTCTTCGCTGTCGAAGGCGAATTCCTTGGCCCGGTTGACCAGCAACGGTTCCGGAAGATAGGTGAAGGTGATGAAATATTCGTTGTCGTAGTGAGCGCCCTCAGCCTCATATTGAGCCTGCCGCTCACGCTCAATTGCCCGACTCACGGGGCCGGGGAAATACCCCCCTCCCGTATAGACGACGGACTCTTCCCGGAACGTGGTGACATGCAGCATCCAACCCGCGTCCAGACGGCGCACCACGTCATTCGCACGCTCCCGCAGGAACGTCAGAGCGCCGTCCGAGGCGCATTGCATGTCCGGACCGCGATACCGGAAACTGGAAATTAGTTCTCCCCCTTTCCCAAGCACGACGTGGCGGCTGATCATCGAGGAATAGCGCAGCAAATCGGGAAATCCCGGCTGTCTTATTTTCAGTTCATCAAGGAAATAGCCCATGTCCTACCTAAAAGAAATTGCCCTGCCCGGCTGGCGCTCAGACAGGGCGACGACGCTCAGCGGAAATCCCGGACTCTGGGATGCGCCACTCCCAACCCGGGCTTTGGGGCGTAATACTTCCTGTACTTGTTGTGCCGCCACAGAACCGGCAGCATCCAAGTATCGGCCTTGTACAACCGCCTCGCCAGCATGATTGTGAGACCCCACAAGCCTGCCGGCACGATGAGGCTCAACCCGTACATAAGCCCGAGGCCGCGGAACATGAAGATGCCGATCACCAAGTAGATGGCGCCCGATACGCCAACCAGGCTCCGATCACCCCCCAGCCACGCGATCCGGCGTAATAGGGAAAGGCGTGTTGGCGCTTTGATACGGTGGTCTTCCATGGCCGATCAACCTTCGCGATCAACAGGTTTGGCCGGCGAACTTCTTGAAGGCGAAGGCGAGAATGCCGGGAATGCCGACGCACAGGCCAAGAATCGTTACGATGGTGGCCACCTTTTTGATGCCATCGGAAATTTCGCCGCCGAAAATGATTCCGACCAGGCCGCCGATGGTCGCCAAAACGGCGCCGCCGAACAGCCACTTGCCCGTCAGGATGTTCACCACCTTACAGATACCGTCGCCCAGCTCGTCCCCGGCCCCCATCGCCGACTGAGCCAGCGCAGGCGCCGCCACGCACATCAAGCAGCAATAGATCACCGCCATGGCCCATTCCTGGAGTTCCTTCCGCCAGGACTTGGCGACTGGCTGAGCGTTGGGAATGTCGGGGGCGTCAATCTTTTCGTGTTGCATAGCAAACTCCTAGGTGAGGTGGTAATAAACAGGGCATCGTCAGAGAACCGCTTCGACGATGTATTTTTCCGCCAGGGCGTCATATCCCTCGACGGACAAAATCTCTTCAACATGGCGCCCCCGTGGAGGGCCGCTTCGCTTGAGAAACACCACGATATTGACGGCCTCTCCGATCAAAAGACGCTGGGGATTCGCGGAGACTTCCTGGATCAGCTGATCCACCCGCGTGAGGCAGCTGTAGGCGTTGTTGGCGTGCACAGTGGCCATTCCCCCGGGGTGACCTGTATTCCAAAGCTTCAGCAGCGCGAGACACGGCCCCCCAAACCGGACTTCCCCAACCGATACCCGGTCGGGTCTCAGACGATTCACTGCCCCTGCAATCCGGTCCATCGACGTCCATTGGGTGGAGCGGAGAAACACCTTGTTGGCCAAAGCGCTTTGCAGTTCGCGCGTATCTTCGATGAGAATCATGCGCACATCCGGACACAAGACGCTCATTTCATGCAGAAGCGCGTTGCAGAATGTCGTTTTGCCCGACCCCGTGCCTCCGCCTACCAACACGTTTTTTTTGGCGGCAATAGCCTCGCGCAAACGCTCGGCTTGCGCGAAGCTTAGGATCTGCGCCCTGACGTATTCATCCAGGGTATAGACCCGACTGGCCTTCTTGCGGATGGCAAAAATCGGGAACTCGGTGACCGGCGGGGCTACACCTTGAAAGCGCGATCCGTCCAGTGGCAATTCCCCCTCGACAAAGGGGTTCTGCCGGGTTAGTGGTTCATTGTCCGGCAGTGCGCTGGCTACCTGACTCAGAATCACCCATGCGTCTTCCTTTTCAATTCGGCCCACTTTGGCCATGGAGCCAAATTTTTCAAACCACAGGGAGCCATCGTCATTCAGGATCACTTCCACGACGTCGCTGTCGGCCAACCCTTCCATCACCTTCTCGCCAAAAGCATAGCGCAGGCTGTCGAGGCGCCGCTTCTCTAGCGCTTCTTCCTGTTCTCTCTGACCGGTTTCCGACACAGATACGCTCTCCCTATTACTTAGCTTTTGCTGCAAAACTTTCATTCAGCCAATTGACGATCTTTGCAACTTGATTTTTTAATGTATCATTTTGCAATGCTAGGAATCAACTCAATGAATGTATCTGTGATGGAGAACTCTATGGCGAAAGTGCACTTCGCTCTGCGAATTAAACAATACACCTTCACACCAAGCGTTGTGGCATTTCTCGTCGGATCTCTGTTCATTCGTCCGGCGGCTGCAACCTATACCGTCATCGACGACGACCTGTTGCCAAGCGCCATTATCGAGGCAAGGGATGGCGTCGCCGGACAATCATCGAATCCGCATCCTGTCCCCTTCGCGCGCAAGTCGGTGGTTTTGGGGCCCCTGGGACGAAAAGCGGTGGAACAAATTCTGGCCCAAGCGCCACCCAGCGCGACGTTCAAAATCATCGGGCGCTCGGATGCCCAACCCTCCAACGTATTCGGCAACGACGGTGGCGCAATCCTGCCAGTGGCCACCGCGCGAGGCAACGCTCTCAGCCAGTACCTGATCCGCTTGGGCGTGTCTCCGGGCAACATCATTCTGGCTCCCGATAACTCGCCCAATCCGCAACAGAACGGTAGCAATTATTTGTCCCATATCGTGCTGGTGAACAATGCTTCACCGGCCCTGACCACCAATCCCGGGCAACGACCTGCCCTCACACCGAGCCTGACGCCGGTATCCGTCACCAACACGCCGCTGACGCCCAAGCCGCCTCCTGCAGCTACGGAAGCCCCGGCCGTCATGCCGCCGCCGGCGAACCCGATCGCTACGACAGAAATTCAACGGAAACCGGCGGCGGCGATCGCCACCCGGGAAAGAATGGTCGCCTTCATCAATACCTCCGTGCAAAACGGGACGATGGACGCCGCCGTTGCCCTCTCCCTGATTTCCGGGCTGTTGACTCACGAGCCTGATAGTTCCCGGATGCCGACGGCCTCTGTCCCAGCTCCCGCCACGAATCCCGTCACGCCGGCGGCGCCCGTTCGCACGTCGGCCCCCGTTGCTGAGGCTCCCAGCCCCGCGACGCCGGCCCCCCTCCCATCCAATCTTTTCTCGGCACCAAGCGCTTTGGCTCGGAAACCCTCATGGCTCTTGGATAAGACCATGACCCTGCGAGACAACCTGGATGCGTGGTCCAAGAAGGCCGGATGGCAAGCAACGCAATGGGATGCCTCCAACTACTACGAGGTCACCCACAACGTCCCAATGGAAGGCGAGTTTCCCGACGTGCTTCGGCAAATTGCCGACGGCACCAGCCTCAATATCTGCCCCAACAAACGTCTGAAATTCGTGCGCGTTACCGATCCCACGGTCCGCTGCGACAAGTGACCCTCAAGGACACCATCACCATGAAGAAGCTGCCTCCCTTCTCCCTCTCTTTGCTGAGCATCGCCCTTCTTTCGGGGTGCTCCAGTCTCACGGCGATCTCCGAAAAAAATGACGCCGCCACCCGGGATACCCGCGCGCGATATCAGGATCTGCTCAAGCGCCAAAGCACCCCTCCGGCGTCCGAGAACACCTCATCCCTGCCGGCCGTGGCCATCAAACCGCTCAGCAAGCCCCAGCAAGCGGCCCTCGAGAAGAAGTGGCTTACCGACATCCAGGGGATCACTCTCGACCCCGCCAAGAACGCGGCCGTCCCGGCCACCGCCATCATTCGAATGCTGCGTGCCCGGGGCTTGAACATCGTTTCCCATCTCCCCTTGGACATGTACAGCTACAACGGCTTCGGCGTAACCAATGTCAATGCAGAAACCGCGCTCATGGTCTTCCTGGGCGCCATGGGGCTGGACTACGAACTCGACAATGCCCGCCAGTTGGTCGTCATCCAGCCGCTGAAATCCCGTACTTGGCAATTGAACATTGGCAACCGTCAAACCAGTTTCAGCGCCGGCGACAGCGAAAACTCAGCGACGTCGACCGGCGGAATTGGCAGCACCCAAACGTCCCAGGGCATTGGCGCCGGCGCCTATGGCGCGGCTGGGACCTTCGGCGCCAGCAACTCCGGTTCAATGCCCGGTGCGGTTGGCAGCACAATGCCCCAGAGCATGCTCAGTACAAGCAACACCAACGCTGCCGGCAGCGGAAACGGAAACAACATCACGACCTACGACGATGTTTGGAGCCGCTTGCGCACGGAACTGAACGAACGACTGACGGTCCCCTTCCCCAAAACATCGACGGACGCCGCTGGCTCCCCTTCGCCCAATCAAGTGCCTGGGCTTTCAGGCGCTCCGAACACCGGCACCATGGGGATCGGCACGCCCCAGACACCCTCCTTCTACAACATGCTGCGTGTCGGAACGGTCAGCATCAACCCAGAAACCGGCGCGGTTACCGTGCAGGCCCCCCGGTATCTGATGGACACCCTCGACAAGTACATGAAAGGGGTGATCAAGCGTTACAACACCCTGATCACTTTCGAGGCCGAACTGGTTTCCATCACCGGCACCGAGGATATCTCCAAGGGCCTGGATTGGGCCGCATTCAATACCATCAACAACGGTTCGTACACCAGCATCGCTCAGAACAACATCCTTGGTGGCGCCGTCATCTCGCCGGCGGCCGGAACAACATCCATTGCCGATGCGCTTTCCATCGGCAGCGCTACGGTTCCGGGCGCCAATGCGCTTTTCGGCGTGGCGTCTACGTCCAAGAAATTTGCGGCCATCAACGCCTATTTGGGAAGCATCGGTCACCTGAAAATCAAGGACACGCCGGTCATTTCCACCACTAGCGGCTCTCCGGTGAAGCTGAACAACACCACCGTCCGCTACTACCAACAGTATCAACAGACGGCCGCTTCCGGCGGCACCGGCAGTGCCGCGGTGGCGACCAACGTCATCGACATTCCTTACGAGACGGGCATCACCATCCGCATCAATCCCACCTACAACGTGGAGACGGACGTGATCAACTGCCTGTTCTCCATCGATCGGCGCACCTTGCAGGGCTATCAGGACAAAATCAACCCCATCAGCACCGGCAACTCCGTTCAGTTGATCCCCACCAAAACCCCGATCATCGCCAAGACCAACCAGAATGGCAGTTTGGTCCTCCGAAACGGGGCCTTTGTCGTGGTCGGCGGACTCGTCGAAGACGTCGAGGAAAACAGCCAGTCCGGCATTCCCGGGCTGATGGATACCCCGCTCAAGGCGCTGACCGGAAAGGAGACCAAAAACCAGGTCAAAACAACCTACTACTTCGCCCTCCGAGTGACCGCCCACGACCCCACTGACACCACGCCTGCGGAATTCCCGCCGGCACTCGCCGCCGCGTCCCAGGGCGCCGCTCAACCCGTCTCGGCCGGCGAAGCGGTTGACACCCCCCGCCAGGACAAGCAGTGACCATGTCGACCGCAAGCCAGGCTTTGAAAAAACATCTCGAGCAGGGTTTTACCCTGTTCGAGATGCTGCTCGTGATTGCCCTTATCGGCATTCTGCTGCTCATCGCCGATATGGGAAACATCATTCGTCTGAACACCACCTACTATCAGGCGCGACAAGAGGCCAACAATCGCAAGATCGCCGCCGCACTGCTGCAGCACGCCAGGACCAATACGACCCAAGGATTTCTTTCCAACCCATACACCGGTGGCGGCTACTACAGCACCATCCTCGATCCGTCCGATACAACCCTCGCGCAGATGTTCCGCAGCGCAAACTTGCCGCCGGCCGAACTCAACAGCGATGGCAGCAGCGGTGCCAATGTGCGGGTCTACCAGACGGTGACATTAACCGAATCTATCCCCTTGGATTTCCGCAGCGGCCCCCTGACCACCATCACCTATCAGTACGGTGAGGTGCATCTGACGGCGTGCATGCTTAGCAACAGCTGCAATCGTTCCCCATTGCCCGGCGCCAGCACGGCCCTGACGGCGGCCAACTACAAGACGTGGACCACCACTGCGCCCGATTTGCCGCCCACACTGTTCTCCACTAGGGAGATTCAGAAGCAGATGCTGGCGGCAACGAGCGAACGGCTCGCCATGATCCGTGACCAGGCCATCGCCAGGGTCAATGTCCGGCGCCTGAGCGCGGATGCTGCCGACACCACCAATTGGTACCCCTATTCCTATGCCACCGGAGCGCCGACCACTCCGAGCCCGAACATGGCCGGCTCCGACGCCTCGGTGAACCAGGGATGCTGGGACGGCTGGTATCAGCTGAACGCTGCAAACGTCAACATCCTCCCGCAGTTGGGTCTGACGGCCGCCCAGTACGGAATCACCGCCTGGGGTGCCCGCATTGAATATTGCCGCGACTATGACCCAGCCCTGCGCGGAGCCAACAGCCTGCCGCATTACGCCGCCCTGCGCATCAACATGAATGTTTCGCAGGCCCTGCCTCCCAACAACACCCTGCAATCCGACAACCTTTTCATCACGTTCTGACCTTCCAACACCGACCACGGAGCAACTTCATGAAACTGGACTACGGCGCCAAAGCCAGCCGCACGGACCTCGAATACGGCGTTGCCGGCCCCCTCATGGCCGAATGCGTCGGCCCCAACAATTCTCATTGCCACGCCCCAGATTAACCGCGGCCGCGTCATTTTCCCATGTCCACCAGGAGACTTTCCATGCTTCCCTACGCCCCTTCTTTCAATCGCAGTCTGCGAGGCTTCACGCTGATGGAGATGCTAGTCATCATCGCCATCATTGGCGTGCTGGCGGCCATCATGCTGCCCAAGCTCCAGGGCTCGTCCTATGTGGCTTCTGCCAAGCAGGTCGACGAGTTTTTCAACGCCTCCGCCAACAACTGGCGCCTCGCAAACCAGACCTGCGGCACGTCCACCGATGTGGCCGGCTCCACGCTGGTTGCTTCGCCCTCCGCTGCCAACAGCCTGGGCCTCATCATCAATGGCAGCGCCTATCTGAATGGCGCCTACCAAGGGTGTTACAACTCTTCCGGCGTCGTCCCGCTGATCGGCAAGGCCACCGGCAACCCCACCGACGGCTTCCGCGTCGGCGGCTATCTGGTGAGTTGGTCCGGCGGCGGCGGCGGTATTCCGATCACTTTCAGCGTAACCGTGCCGACCGACATCGCCATCATCCTCTATCGCCAGTATTCCTCCGCTTCCGGCGCCCGGAACGCCACCAGCCTGCCGGGCGGCGACGCCACGGATCAGAAATTCCGTTTCACCAATCCCAGCGGCGGCAACACTACCGTCACCTATTTCGTCTACTAGCCGGTCTCGGGGCCGCTCCCACGGCCCCGTTTCTGTTTTTTTCTCGACACTTCGTCCTTCCATGGCTCAAATCGCGATCATCGCCTTCTTCTTCCTCATCAACGCGTTGCTTGTCCTGGCGACGGGGAAACGCGTGGAACTGAGCGATGCCTTGCAAGCGGAAACCCGGGATGAGACGCTCCACCAGCTGGCAGCGGCCGTCAATAATTTCCGCCACGAAACCGGGACCTATCCGGCAAACCTCGATGCGCTTGCAACGGCCTCGGGATACGAATTCATTCAAGGGGTCAAACTCCCTTTTCAGAGCATGGCCGTCGCCGACAACATCGCCGACGAGAATTTTCGCTTCTCTCGCGTGACTGTCTTTGGTCACGACAGCTACAACCCCGCCATGAGCGACGTCGATTTCCTGGCCGCGTCCAACAACGCTTGCGGAACGGGCGCCTTTGCCACCGCCGGCGAATGGTGCGCCCCCGCCGACGGGGCAACTCGCTGGTGGAAGCAGGAAAGTCGTGAAGTCATCGCCAGCGAGGTGCAACGCGAACGCCGCCGTCTGGTTCGACTGTTGCAGAAGTTCAACGCTTGGTACAACGACGACATCACCGTCAGCACAAAAAGCGGGGTTTGGGGCAACAACTACCCCAACCCCGGCGCCCCTTCCGCCACCCTGGTAGCACTCGCCGGTTTTACCCAAAACGCGAAGAACTGCTCCGGCATGTGGACCTGGAGCCGGATTCCCATCGACTGCTCCGACCTCTACAGCATCTGGGGCACACCCACCGTCTACAACTACGTGTCCCCCACCCATATCGTTCTCATGAGCCAATCGCCATTTATCAAGGCCGACGGCTCTCCCCTGTACATCAGCACTGAAGAATCCCTTTGAGACGTCGTCATGAAAACCATTCGTCCTGCCGCTCTTGCCCCGGAAATTCAGGTTCTTTTCACTGAATGGGCCGTGCCAACCACCGAGTACACGTCCCGGCTCTTTACCTATGCAAACACCATGCTTCAGATTCCCAACGATCACCGGATCGGGGACATGGTGGTTGCATTCGGCCTGGCTACCCGCGAAGAGGTCGAGCTGCACGCGAAAACCAAACCCGGCAATATGCTGATGCTCGAGCACCTGTCCGAGCGAATCGAAAATATCCGCGTCAATGCGCAAAAACTCCTGGCAGCCAACGACCATCTTGCCTATTACGATTTCGTGCCGGCCGGCAGCATTCATCCGGCCCTGCATGAGAACGAGCCTCTGCGGAAATTCTGCATCGCCCGCAATTGCCTGCCCCTCATCGGCTACCCGAGCAACTGTTTGCGCGTGCTATTTGCCGATTACGCCGCGCTCAAGGAATACCGGGAAAGTCCTCGCCTCAATCGCATGACGGACCCGTTGGGGACGCTCTGCGCCAGCGAACGCCTTTCCCTCCAGATCGTCTATGGAATTGCCGAACGCAACCAGCTGCTCAGCCGCCTCTACGACAATGAGAATGAAGCCACCCATGTCGTCGACCAAGAAGACCACGTCACGATCTGGAGCGACAGCGATGCAGAAACCGACATTGAGCGCCTCCTGGCACGCATCCTGACCGAAGCGATCACGAAAAAGGCGTCGAACATCAAGTTCACGCCGCTCCACAATGGCACGGTCGAGTTGTCCTATCGGCGCCATGGAGATCTACGCCCTTTCAAGAACATCCGCCCCCTTTCGCCAGAAGAGGCGAATGAAATGCTGCGCTTCCTCCATATCCGCACCTCTGCGCGGTACACGTCGTCTCACAAACGGGTCGAAGGTCGTCTCCTGGAACCCGCTGACGGCAACCTGGTCTTTCGCACCGGCACCTCGGAAACGTTTCTGCGCTGCGGCTTCATTCCCGCCGGAAACGATAGCTTGGCGCTGCAGCGCGAATCCGTATCGATTCGCCTGCTGGACCGAAGCGCGGTCACCATTTGTTTGCGGGATTTGAACTTGGCACCCGGAGTGATTAGGGAAATCACCATACAGCTTCAGCAGAAGCACGGGCTCATCCTGGTCGTTGGCCCCACCAGTTCCGGCAAGTCGACGACGGTGGCCGGCATGGTCACTGCCTATCGGGAAATTTACGGCAATACCCGCAACCTTCTTTCCCTGGAACAACCGATCGAACGGTTGCTCGAAGGCATCACCCAAGTGCAGGTGTCCCAGAACCGCTTTGAAGCTTACATGGCGGCTTTCTTGCGCCACGACCCCAATTTCATCTGGGTCGGTGAAATCCGCGACCGGCCGAGCGCGTCGACCTGCGTCCGCTCATCCAATACCGGACAGATTGTGGTGTCCACCCTTCACTCGGACGACGCCCCTCAGGCACCCAATGCGCTGTTGGCCTATATCAGCAACAATCTCGGCAGCAGTGCCGACTCCGTCATCGTGACGCCTTACGATGCCATCAACGCCCTCTCGCTCATCATCGCCCAACGCCTGGTTCCCGAGCTTTGCCCGCGTTGCAAGATTCCTTTTCTTGAGCATGAGCCGAATCAGGCCAATGAACAGCTGGATCGCTACAGACATTACTGCAAACGCAACGACATCGCGGAGCAAGACGTCCGCCAGTCCTTCCTGCGCAAACCTGAGGGCTGCGCCCATTGCGATCACGAAGGCTACGTGGGTGAGCGGCCGATCAATGAAATCCTGCCGATCACGAAGCAGCTTCGCCAAAAGCTGACTGCGCTTGTCAATGCCGGCCAGTTCGACAACGAGCTGCTGGCCCAAGCCCGGACCTACACCCTGCACGACGATGCGATGCGCTACGTCGCCGCCGGCGTCGTTTCGCTTGCCGATGCTCTCATCTGACCCGGAATTGCACTATGCACATGAAAGCCGACTACCTGCAATACGCCATCACCGCTCTGTCCAACCTGCTGCGGTCCGGAATTTCTCCAGACGAGGCGTTGCGCGAAATGCAGTTCCTGCAACCGCGGTACAAGGACTTCTGGCGACATGCGGCCTACCAGGCCGCCCGCGGAACCGGGATGGCCACCATTCTGCGTCCGCTGCTGGATGAGGCAATGTACTCGGCGGTCAATGCGGCCGAGTTGTCCGGCACGGTGATCACCGTGCTCGCACGTCTGGAACAGGCGATGGAAGAGAAAAAGGAAATGCGCAAGACGCTCAAAAGTATGGGGTACCCGTTCGCCATGCTCTTTGGTGCATGCGGCGTCATGCTGCTCTATCTGGCGTTCGTTGTCCCGGCCTTCTCCCGCTCCGTGGCGCCCAACTCCGGAAATACGCCTTCGACGCTGCAGATCGTCGGCAGTACCCTCAATAGCGTCATCAGTACCTACTGGGTGCATATTCTGGTCGGGGTCGTCGCGATGGTCGGCGCCGGCCTGCTGTGGTTGCGAGATCCGGCTAACCGCAACTCGATCCTGGCGCTCTTCGACCGCGTGCCGTTGCTCGGGGCTGCTGCCAGAGACCTGTTTTACGGGGAGTGGGCCACCCATATGGCGATCAATACCCATGCCGGCATCACGGTGCTCGAGGCCATCCGTCTGACCAGCAACATCCTCCCGGACTACTATCGCCAGGAGGTTCTGGCCGTGGCGAAGGACATCACTCGCCTTGGGCAGGCCGAAGCAACGACGCCCCGGTCGGATGCCGATATCCGCAAGCGGATTCCCTTCATGATCGCCAATGCCTTCCGCCTGAGCGAACGAACGGGCGTTACAGACAGCAATTTCGAGACTGCCGCACGGGTTTTGATCGCCCAAGGCCAAATGCGTATCAAGTTGTTCGTCAGCACGGCCAACAACATCGCCACCCCTGCCGCCGCTCTGCTGGGGGCCGGCGCGATGTTCCCCTACTTCATCCAGCTGACCGACACCATTTCCCAAATCCGTTAATTGGGCCACCTTGCCATGATTCCCATTTCGACCCTCCTCCGCAGCATCTTCCCAAAACTTCGTCGGGGCGCTACAAATTCGCCGCCAGCTTTCGGACATGATCTCCCCGCGGAAGACGCCCCGCTTCCCGATTCCGGCGAGATCCCGGGAAGCGCTGACGGCAAAATTGTTTTTGGCGGCCACCGGGATGCCGAATCCCTTCGCCCCCGAGCAACGCCTGTTGTCATGCGCCGGACCAAAAACAACCGTTCGTATGCCATCGTTGGAACCGTCGGGGAACTACGGGGGCTTCTAGAGAATCCGCCGCCGGCCAGCACCTACATCGTGTTCTCGGGAAGCTTGGTCTTGATGGCCGATCAGGCGGAAGACATCGCCCCTGCCGACAACTACCATCGCCAAACCGATCGGATCGTCAAACCACTTGGCAATCTGACGCTGGCCAAGCGCAACAACCACTTCGCTTTGAAAGTGTGGCTTCACGAGGACGCCGTTGCGCTTAAGCGAGCCTTGCCCCGTCACCGCTGCTGCTTCGCGCTGGATCAATATCTGGCCCATGGCCGAGCCCGCGCGGAGCCGCATCTGCACCTCATCACCGGCCACGTTGCGGATGAAGACACCATCCTGCACATTTTTACCTTCGACGACGGCGCCTTGACCGCAATCAACGAGCGGGTGCTGGCATCCTCGTCCCATATCCGCTTCCAGGCGGACTACGCTAACTTGCTGGCCTCCTACGACCGCAACGATTACACCGTGATCGTTGCCGATCCGCTACCGCAACCTCCGGCGCACATGGACAGCGGCAACCTGCGCTATCTGGATGGGCAAATCTACGACAAGCTCATCAGCTTCTACATCATCGACGATGCAGCCGAGCCCTCCTTTATGGCCCGGCATGGCATTTCAATGACGGCCGGAATCATCAGCCTCGTGCTGTACGTCGCTTCCATGGCCCTGCCCTACGATTCCTATCACGACAGCACGGAAAGTTTCCGGCGCATCGCGGCGACCATTCCGCAGAACGATCTGGCATTCGGTTCCGACCAACTCAAGGCAATGTCGGAACGCCGTCTGTTCCTCAACGAAGAACGCCCGCAGCACGACACGGTTCCATTTTTGCGCCGGCTGACCAGCGCTCTGGCCGCCAACGGGAGCGACGTCATCGTCAGCAGTCTCGCCCTGAACCAGATCAAAGTCCAGCCAACCGATCCGGACATCAATATCGTCGTCGAAATGAAGAAATCCCCAGACCCGAACCTGACTGCCTTGGCGCAGGCAAAGCCTATTTTGGACCGGCTCTCGGAACGCATGGGGGTGGACTTCCGTCTTTCCCACAATGCATTCCAAGAGCGCATCGGGCCGAACAACAGCAAAACGCTGTCGTTCAACATCGAGGGCGAATTCAAGAGGAAAGGCAATTGATATGAGCACCACGACCGCTTACTGGCAACGTACCAATCGCAAGGTGCTGGGCATCGTCGCCGTCGCCTCTTTCATCACACTGCAAGCGGCCCACGTCAATTACGAGGTTGTTGGCCAGAAAGCCGCTCAGCAAAAAACGGCCTTGGCGGAATTGAAACGGTGGAAGTCCGAGTATGAGGCGTTGCTGCCGATCCAGACAAAATGGAACAATTCGCTGCCATCCGTCAGCAACATCAAGGACAAATACAGCCTCTTTGACGCGATCCGCCTGAAAGAGTACGGCCTTTCCAGCGACCGGGAGAAGCTGGACATCAAAAAAATTGACTCGATCGCCTCGAATGGCGTTGCGCTCAACGCTACCCGCATATGCGTCAACTCAGCCGGAGAATCCGGCTTGACGGTCACGGCCCCTCACTTCTCCGAATTGCTAACCGGTTTGGACGAACTCACACATCGACGCGACATCGAGGTTTCCAATATCACGCTGGCCGTAGCTAATGGGGCACCCAAAGCGGTGGTGAACATGTGCTTGGTGTTTCGTACCTGACCAATCATCTTTTGCTGCAAAAGCCATTCGGACACTCACACCATGAAAGCCATTTCCAATTCGCCGGTTTTCCAGATAGCTACCGCCGCTGCGGTTATTGGTGGCGTTTACCTTGCCACCGAGGCGAGCATCCCCGCGCTCCAGAACCTCCCCATCAGCGAACTGCGATCGACCGCGCCCCACCCATCCAACAGCGATCTGTCTGTGCTGAACAATCTCTATCCACTGGTGGCCAAGGCCTCCCCCAAACCAACTCCGCTGCCGGCCGCCGACGACCTTATTCAGGTGGATGATGCCTTCATTCCCCGGAATTCCAGTGGCAATCAAGAACCCGGAACGCCCGCCGTCATCGATTACTTTCCGCTCTTGGAAAGCAACCACGTTCTTGTGCTGCAGGCCGTTACCAGCGATGGGGCCATCATCAACAAGCGTTTCTACACCTATTACTCGCCCCTGACGGAATGGGCTTATCCCGGATTGGACGGCAAGAACGTCTCCCCCGTCCTGCTCCGCGCCGGCAAAGGGGACAGGGTACGTATTGCAGAACCTGCTACCAGCTCGAAGAAACGCCATTTCGAGTTGGTCCTTCAACAGTAGTTTCACTGCGGTCACGCGCTATGCTCACTGCTCTCTACCATCATTTCAAAAGCCACCACCGCGGCGCGTTTCTCGCCGCCGTTCTCGGCCTAATCCTTGCCATCGCGGTCGGCTTGTACACATTCGTTGGGAGCAACACGGCCCTTTTGAATGTGCTGGGCCTGCAAACCACTGCCGCCCGCATGGCAGCCGGGAAATCCGCGATCTTCTGGACGTGGCGAGCCTGGCGCCACAAAAGCGATAACGCAGAACTCGAACCGGAACGGTTCTATGGTTATCTGGAATCGGTGAATCGCGACACTACGGTCAACATCACCCTCGTTCGGAATGCGAAATACCAATCGCAACGAATTACGCTAGCAGATCTGGTCATCACCGACCCCACCGGCTTGGCCACCATCGTCGAGGCACATCGTCATAGCAGCATGGAGTTTGCCTTCTACCCGACCCAGACGCCTTACCCCTATACGGTAATCTGGCTCGACAACCACCCCTTCAATCTCACCTTGATCACCGAAGGCGTGGCATTGCCGGATCGGACCCCCCCAACCAACATCGTTGATCGCCTCTTCGCTACCTATTACTGGCGCGAATTTACGCGCTAACTGTTCGACAAATAAGGAACTGTCATGAACTTCATATTTCAGTTTTTGGTCGGCGCAATTTTCGCCATTTCCACCTCGCCCTCGGCTGCTGATCCGAAGTGGTACAACGATGTATATCCGAGCAACAAGAATTCGCAAATATCACTGCTGAACCAGGGTGGCGGCTCCGTTACCGCCATTCGCAACCCCACCGCTGCCAGCGTCCAACTCAACGCCAACACGAGTACCCAACCTCCATCGGTGTTCGTTCAGGCAACGGCAACGTTGCCCGTCGCGAGCATTGGGGCTAGTTGTGATCCGGCAAAAAATACTGCTGGGCTTTCATCGTCCGATCGTCTAACCATCCTCGTTTGCCCCCCAACCGGCCTCTGGACGATTTCGAACAGAACCCGCCTGCGCCAAGTCAACGAAAACGATCCATGCGATCCCGCTCTCGACGGAAACTTGGCTGTGAACTCTACTGGCTTAACACTTTCTTGCCAATCCGGTAGCCCCCCTCGATGGGCTCGCACGCCGTCCAGCGCCTCGAAGATTCTCTCGACGTCATTCGAGAGTACGTTCTGTCCTTCAACAGCAGCTGCGGGTTTGACCTATACGATTAGT
>Ga0209934_1000730_pt1 | contig 29989 bp, 19 predicted proteins | sample ThiBiot_750_plan_2_FD_183950 | JGI IMG/M metagenome (GOLD analysis project Ga0209934, IMG submission 183950) | Wastewater bioreactor microbial communities from Cape Town, South Africa - Thiocy_expt_750_plan (SPAdes) | ecosystem: Engineered > Bioreactor > Thiocyanate-remediating >...
AGCGAGGCGTACGCCGTGCTCTCCGACCCGGAGCAGCGCCAGGAGTACGACCAGCTGCGCGCGCTCGGCGCGGGCGGCGCGCGGTTCTCGCCCGGCGCCGGCGGCGACTTCGAGGACCTGCTCGGCGGCCTGTTCGGCGGCGGCGCCCGCGGCGGCTTCGGCGGCGCGGGCTACGGCGGGAGCTACGACGACGTGCTGGGCGGCCTGTTCGGCGGCGGCGCCCGCGGCGGCCGGGCCCCCCGCGGTCCCCGCCGGGGCCGGGATCAGCACGCCTCCGTGACGCTCGACTTCCAGACGGCGTCGAACGGCGACACCATGACGCTGCAGACCGGCGACGGCCGGTCGGTGAACGTCCGCATCCCGCCCGGGGTCGCGGACGGCCAGAGGATCAAGCTGCGCGGCAAGGGCGAGCCGAGCCCGAACGGCGGCGAGCCGGGCGACCTCGTGCTCGAGGTGGCGGTGCGCCCGCATCCGGTGTTCACCCGCGAGGGGCTGAACCTGCGCGTGGTGCTGCCGGTGACGTTCGTCGAGGCGGCGCTCGGTGCGACCGTCGAGGTGCCGACGCTCGGCGGCGAGCCGGTCAAGGTCAAGGTGCCGGCCGGCACCCCGAGCGGCCGCGTGCTGCGGGTCAAGGGCAAGGGGATCTCCTCGAAGAAGGGGCAGGGCGACCTGCTCGTCGAGGTCCAGGTCGCCGTGCCGCGCCGGGTCGACGGCGCCGCGCGGGAGGCGCTCGAGGCGTTCGCCGCCGCGATGCCGGCGGAGGATCCGCGCGAGGACCTCCTCGCCAAGGCGAGGGCCGCACGATGATCGACGAGCGCTCCCCCGTGCTGCCCATCCAGGCCGCCGCCGACCTGGCGGGCATGCATCCGCAGACGCTGCGCCAGTACGACCGTCTCGGACTGGTCTCCCCGACGCGCACCGCCGGGCAGTCGCGGCGCTACTCGCTGCGCGACGTCGAGCGGCTCCGTGAGGTGGCCCGGCTGTCCGGCGAGGGGCTGAACCTGGAGGGCATCCGCCGCATCCTCGACCTCGAGAACCAGGTGCTCGCGCTCGCGCAGCGCGTCCGCGAGCTGGAGTCGGCGCTCGCCGACGAGGTGCGGAACCGCCCGGGCCGGCGCGTCTTCGCCGCCGGCGCCGAGGGCGAGGTCGTCACGGTGCGCTCCGGCACCCGCGTGAAGCGCGCGAACGCCGTCGTGCTCTGGTCGCCGCGAGCGCAGTAGCGGCCGCGCCGGCCTCAGGCGCTGACGCTCGCCGGGACCCGGGCCGGGACCGCCCGCGGCAGCAGCCGCGCCGGATCGATCGCGACCAGCGCGAGCCGCCCGGTGGCGGCGAGGAACAGCAGCACGACGAGGACGTTGCGCAGCGTGAGCACGATGGCCGCGAACGGCTCGCCCTCGACGAGCGGCATGTAGAGGATCGGGAAGACCATCGTGGTCAGCAGCGAGATCGCCGCGAGCCACAGCGCGACGCCGCGCCAGCGCGCCCGGTCGACCGCCAGGCCCGCGACCACGATCGGCACCAGCCAGAGCATGTACTGCGGCGAGCCCACCTTGTTCAGCGCGATCAGCGCGGCGGTGAGCGCGAGGGCGCCGAGCAGCAGCAGCCGCGGCTCCATCCCCCCGGCGTCCGGTCCGAGCCGGCGCAGCCGCAGCCGCGCGACGACGAGCAGGGCGACCACGACGACGCAGGCGAGCATCATCGCGACGCCGATCGCCTCGGCCGCCTCGGTCGCGCCGGGGCCGGCCACCTCGCGCGTCGCGAGCCGCAGGTCCTCGAAGATCCGGTAGCCCTCGCCGCCGAGCACCGCGCCCCAGACCCACGGCGTCGCGATCGGCGCCTCGAGCTGCAGGGCCCGGTCGGACTGCACGGTCACGAAGCTGAGCAGGTTCGGCCCCCCGCCGCCGAGCACGACGACCAGCGCGACGGCGGCGCTCATCGCGAGGCCGCCGAGCGCGATCGCCCAGCGGCGCCGCGAGACGACGAAGGCGCTCACCGCGAGCGACACGGGCCACACCTTGACCCAGGCCGCCGCGGCGATGAGCGCGCCGGCGACGGCCGGCCGGCGGACGACGAGCGCGAGCGCCATGATCGCCAGCGGCACCGTGACGGCCTCGAGCCGCAGCAGCGCGACCGGGGCGAGCAGGAACTCGAAGAGCAGGAACCACCAGGCGGCCGGATACGCGCGCCGGTCGCGCAGCCGTCGGGTGAGCGTGAGCACGGCGGCGGCGTTCAGCGCGGTCATGATGACCAGCCAGACGGCGAGGTAGCCGCCGCGGCCGGCGAGCAGCGCGAGCACGATCGGCAGCAGGGCGCCGGCCGGGTAGACCCAGGGCTCGTCGAACACCGGTCCGTGCCCGCTCATGGTCTGCATCGCCCAGGTCCGGTAGAGCGGCAGGTCGCCCTCGGTGCCGCCGCGCAGCATGATCGGCAGCAGCGCGAGCGCGTAGGCGAGGTGCAGCGCGGCGAACCCGGCGGCCAGGCCGTAGGGGCCTCGGCTGAACGAGACCAGCAGTCCCGTGATGCGAGCGACGCCGGAGGCCGCCCGCGCGTCGTCGCGGCCCATGGGCATAGCGGGGATTGTAGGCAGCTTCCCCGGACGTTCCCCGCGAGTGCGGCCGCGGGGAGGCTCCGGTGACCGCCTCTGGCGTTCCGACGAGGAACAGGCTAAACTTGAGTCTCAGCAACTCAAGTTTGGAGAGACCAGGACCATGGCGAACATGCAGGGCGCGCCCTCCACGGACGAGGACGCCAAGACCGCCCTCGAGCAGTACGGCGTGAACCTCACCGAGATCGCGCGCAGCGGCAAGCTCGATCCCGTCATCGGGCGCGACTCCGAGATCCGACGGGTCTCCCAGGTGCTCACCCGCCGCACCAAGAACAACCCGGTGCTCATCGGCGAGCCCGGCGTCGGCAAGACCGCCGTCGTCGAGGGCCTCGCGCAGCGCATCGTCGCCGGCGACGTCGCCGACTCGCTGAAGGACAAGGAGCTCATCGCGCTCGACCTCGCCGCGCTGGTGGCCGGGGCCAAGTACCGCGGCGAGTTCGAGGAGCGGCTGAAGGCCGTCCTCAAGGAGATCGACGAGTCCGAGGGGCGCGTCATCACGTTCATCGACGAGCTGCACACCCTGATGGGCGCCGGCGGCGGCGAGGGATCCGTCGCGGCGGCGAACATGCTGAAGCCCATGCTCGCCCGCGGCGAGCTGCGCCTCATCGGCGCCACCACGCTCGACGAGTACCGGCAGTACATCGAGAAGGACGCGGCGCTGGAGCGCCGGTTCCAGCAGGTCTACGTCGGCGAGCCGACCGTCGAGGACACCGTCGCGATCCTGCGCGGGCTCAAGGAGCGCTACGAGGCGCACCACCGGGTCACCATCGCCGACTCCGCACTGGTCGCCGCCGCGACGCTCTCGAACCGCTACATCTCCGGCCGCAAGCTGCCCGACAAGGCGATCGACCTCATCGACGAGGCGGCGAGCCGGCTCAAGATGGAGATCGACTCCTCGCCGACCGAGATCGACCAGCTCAAGCGCGCCGTCGACCGGCTGCGCATCGAGGAGCTGGCGCTGAAGAAGGAGAAGGACGAGGCCGCCAAGGAGCGCCTCGCGAAGCTGCGCGCCGACCTCGCCGAGCAGCAGCGGGAGCTCGACGCGCTGGAGGCCCGCTGGAACGCGGAGAAGGCCTCGCTGCACGGCGTCGGCGACCTGAAGACCCGGCTCAACGACGCCCGCATCGAGCTCGACCGCGCGATGCGCGAGGGCGACTACGCCAAGGCGTCGAAGCTCAACTACGAGGTCATCCCCGGCATCGAGCAGCAGCTCGCCGCCGCCGAGCAGACCGAGGTCCGCAAGGAGGACCGGATGGTCGGCGACCAGGTGACCGAGGACGACGTCGCCGCGGTCGTCGCGCAGTGGACCGGCGTCCCGGTCGACAAGCTCACCCAGGGCGAGACCGAGAAGCTGGTCGGCCTGGAGGCCGAGCTCGGCAAGCGCATGGTCGGCCAGAGGGCCGCCGTGCAGGCGGTCGCCGAGGCGGTCCGCCGCACCCGGGCCGGCATCTCCGACCCGGACAGGCCGCAGGGCTCGTTCCTCTTCCTCGGCCCGACCGGCGTCGGCAAGACCGAGCTCGCCAAGGCGCTCGCGGAGTACCTGTTCGACGACGAGAAGGCGCTGGTGCGCGTCGACATGAGCGAGTACGGGGAGAAGTTCTCCGTCTCGCGGCTGGTCGGCGCCCCTCCCGGCTACGTCGGCTACGAGCAGGGCGGCCAGCTCACGGAGGCGGTGCGCCGCCGTCCGTACTCGGTCATCCTGCTCGACGAGATCGAGAAGGCGCACCCCGAGGTGTTCGACGTGCTGCTGCAGGTGCTCGACGACGGCCGGCTCACCGACGGCCAGGGCCGCACCGTCGACTTCCGGAACACCATCCTGATCCTCACCTCGAACCTCGGCTCGATGTACCTGGTGGACCCCGACCTCGAGTGGTCGGAGAAGCACGCCGCGGTGATGGACCTGGTCCGCAAGTCGTTCAAGCCCGAGTTCGTCAACCGGCTCGACGACATCGTCGTGTTCGCCCCGCTCACGCGGGAGGAGCTCGGCCAGATCGTCTCGCTGTACGTCGACCGGCTCGAGCGCCGGCTCGCGCAGCGCCGACTCCAGCTCGCGGTCACGCCGGAGGCGCGGAGCTGGCTCGCCGAGCGCGGCTACGACCCGGTGTACGGCGCGCGGCCGCTGCGCCGCCTCATGCAGCGGCAGATCGACGACGCGCTCGCGAAGGCGCTGCTGACCGGGCAGATCCGGGACGGCGACGTGGTGCGCGTGGAGGTCGCGCCGGACGGCGAGTCGCTCGTCGTCGACCGGGCCGAGCTCTGATGCCCGCGGCGGTCTCGATCGGCCTCGCCGGCGGCGTGCCGGTCCAGGCGATCGTCGAGACCGCGACGGCGGCCGAGCGCGCCGGCCTGCGCGCCCTCTGGCTGAACGAGACGCCGGGCGTCGACGCGCTCGCCGGGCTCGCCGCCGCCGCCGCGACCGAGCGGCTGCTGCTGGGGGTCGGCGTGGTGCCGCTGGACCGGTTCCCCGCCGACGTCCTCGCGGCGCGCGTCGAGCGCGCCGGCATCCCGCCCGAGCGGCTGCTGCTCGGCGTCGGCTCCGGCCGGGCCCCGCACGCGGCGGCCCTCGTCGAGCGCGGGGTCCGCGGCCTGCGCGACCGGGTGGGCTCGCCGATCCTGGTCGGCGGGCTCGGGCCGCTCGTGCGCCGGGTCGGCGCCGAGCTCGCGGACGGGCTGCTGCTGAACTGGCTGCCGCCGGACGCGGCCGCGGCGGCCGCGGACGACGCCCGGCGGCAGGCGGCCGCGGCGGGCCGGCCCCGCCCGCACGTCGCGCTCTACGCGCGCACCGCGATCGATCCCGCGGCGCACCCGGCGCTCCGCGCCGAGGCCGAGCGCTACGCGGCCTTCCCCGGCTATGCCGCGAACTTCGCCCGCATCGGCCGCGGGCCGCTGGACGGCTCGATCCTCGCGGCCGACGCCGCCGGGCTCCGCGCCGGCGTCGCGGCCTACGCCGCCGCGGTCGACGAGCTCGTGCTGCGCGCGATCACCGCGAACGGCACTCCGGCCGAGATCGGTCGCCTCGTCGACGCGGTCGCGGCCACGGCCTAGCGCGCCAGCGCGGTCCCGATCGCGTCCCGGATCAGCGGGATCAGCGTGGACACCCAGGTCGCGGTCAGGTGGTCCTTGTCGCGGTAGACGTTCGCGCCGCCGATCACGGCGCCGCAGTCCTCCCCCGGGCAGTAGACGTCGCTGAGGTCGACGACGGCCGCGGCGCTCGTCGCCCCCGCCGCGCGCAGCGGATCGTCCGCGTCGAGCCCCTCCGCGCGCGGCACCGTGCAGTCCGCCGCGTCGCCGCGCTGCCGCAGGCACTTGTTCGGGTCGTCCGACCAGGAGGGGTTGTCGACGACGGCGACGATCGGCGACCCGGCCGCGGTCCACGCCGCGACGAGCCCGTCGACCGCCGCGGGCGCGCCGCCGCGATAGACCGTCTGCGCGAACGCGGTCGTCACGATCGCGTCGAACGACGCCTCGCCCGCGAGCTCGTCGGCGAGCCGCTGCTGGAACTGCGCGCACCCCTCCCCGAAGGCGCCGCCCTCCGCGAGCGGCGCCGCGTTCCACGGGCAGGCGCCCTTGAGATAGGTGGTCAGCGACCAGCCCTCGGCATCGGCGAGCGCGATCATCGCGTCCAGGTACTGGTAGGCGTGGCTGTCGCCGATCAGCGCCACCCGGGGGGCGTCCGGCCGGTCCGAGCCGAAGACGCAGGGTCGCAGCGTCGGGTCGTTGAGCTGCGACAGGCACTCCGGGTGCTGCGGCGAGTCGGCGCCGGCGAAGCCCCAGCTCGGGATGATCGCGTCGGCGAGCTCCGGGTTCTCGCAGCCGTCGAGCGCGGCGGCGGCGCCGAAGCACGCCGGCGGGTCGGCCTGCACCTCGGCGAGCTGCGCCGCCTCCGCCCGGTACCGCGGGTCCTGGACCGCCCACGCGGCGCCGATCACGAGCGCCGCGACGCCCATCAGGGCGACCGACGCGACGGCGGTGCGCCGCGCCCGGTGCTCGGTGAGCGTCCGCCAGCGCCGCGCCGGGTCCTCGACCAGTCGCTTGGTGCCCCAGGCGAGCAGGATCGCGGCGACGAGCAGCAGCACGCGGTTCCACCACTGCAGCGGCCAGCCCGGGATGTAGGGCGCGACGATGATGAGCGGCCAGTGCCACAGGTAGAGCGAGTAGGAGATGTCGCCGAAGAAGCGCATCGGCGCGATCGCGAGCACGCGGCCCGGCAGCCACCAGCCGTCCGATCGCCGCGCGGCGATCGCGAGCGCGGTGCCGAGCACCGGGATCATGGCGATCCAGCCGGGGAAGGCGGTCTGCCGGTCGAAGAACCAGCCGGCGCCGAGCACGAGCAGCACGCCGAGCCAGCCGACGATCGCCGACAGCCAGCGCGCGGAGGGGCGGATGGCGGGCAGCAGCGCGAGGAGCGCGCCGACCGCGAACTCCCACATCCGGGTGTAGGTCGTGAAGTACGCCGGCGGGCCGATCAGCTGGGTGAGCACGCCGCTGAGGATGTAGCTCGCGAGGCCGACGACCACCACCGCCCAGAGGATCGCCCGGCGGCGGCGCCCCGCGGGATCGCCCGCGGCGTGGCCGACGTCGCCGACCGCGGCCGTGCGCCGCGCGACCCCGCGTGCCGCGAGCCAGGCCGCGAGCAGCAGCAGGAGCGGCCAGACCACGTAGAACTGCTCCTCCAGCGACAGCGACCAGTAGTGCTGCGCGATCGACTCGTGCCCGCCCGCGAGGTAGTCGGTGGAGGCGCCGACGAGCGCCCAGTTCTGCACGTAGAACGTCGAGGCGAGCAGCTCCCTGACGTTCGTCGGCATCGAGGAGACCGGCATCAGCGTCAGGCACAGCACCGCCGACACGATGATGACGAGGATCGCCGCCGGCAGCAGCCGGCGGGCGCGCTTCGCCCAGAACGTGCCGAGCCGGACCCGCCCGGTGGCGGCGATCTCGCGGACCAGCTGCCCGGTGATGAGGAAGCCCGAGATGACGAAGAACACGTCGACGCCGATGTAGCCGCCGGTGAGTCGGCCGGGCCAGATGTGGAAGACGACGACGAGCAGCACCGCGATCGCGCGGAGCCCCTGGATGTGCGGCTCGAAGTGGTCCGGCCGGGGCGTGCTCACCCAGCCGAGGCTACCGGCGACCCGCCGTCGCACCGGTCCGCCGGGCCGGGGTCGCACCGGCTCAGAAGACCATCGGCCGGTCCGCGTCGTCCTCGTCGCCGTCGAGGTCGACGTCGACGGCGACGGGCACGTGGTCGCTCGGCGCCTCGCCCTTGCGCTCCTCGCGGTGGATGGCGGCGTCCGTGACGGCCTCGGCGAGGGCGGCGGAGGCGAGCACGAAGTCGATCCGCAGCCCCTCGTTCCGCGGGAAGCGCAGCTGCTGGTAGTCCCAGTAGGTGTAGCCGGTGGGCACGATGGGCCGCACGACGTCGGCGAGGCCGGCCGTCAGCAGCGCGGAGAACGCGGCGCGCTCCGGCTCCGAGACGTGCGTCGAGACGCCGGGGACGATGGTCGGGTCGCCGTTGTCGGCGTCGGTCGGCGCGATGTTGAAGTCGCCGACGAGCGCGAGCGGCAGCGCGGGCTCGGCGGCGAGCCAGCCGGCGGCCGCCGCGCGGAGCGCCTCGAGCCAGTCCAGCTTGTAGCGGTAGTGCGGGTCGTCGAGCGAGCGGCCGTTCGGCACGTAGAGGCTCCACAGCCGCACGCCGTCGCCGACCGTCGCACCGATGGCGCGCGCCTCCAGCGGCTGGTCGGGGCCCTCCATGCCCTTCGCGAAGCCGGGCATGCCGTCGAAGGCGGTCGCCACCTCGCCGATGCCGACCCGGCTCGCGATGGCCACGCCGTTCCACTGGTTCAGGCCGTGCACGGCGACCTCGTAGCCGGCGCGCTCGAACTCGGTGTGTGGGAACTGGTCGTCCCGGCACTTGATCTCCTGCATGGCGAGCGCGTCGACGTCGGCGCGGACCATCCAGTCCACGATCCGGGCGACCCGGCTGCGGACGGAGTTGACGTTCCAGGTGGCGATGCGCACGAACCCACCGTAGGTCGATCGGCGCCGGACCGCGGCATCGAGCGCCGCACCCGCTCACTACGCTGGTCCCCATGTCCGACCGCGACGACCTGATCGGGTTCATCAAGTCCGAGGCCGTCTTCCACGGCGACTTCACGCTCACCAGCGGCAAGCGGGCGAGCTACTACGTCGACCTGCGGAGGGTCTCGCTCGACCATCGCGTCGCGCCGCTCATCGGCCGCGTCATGCTCGACCTGATCCGCGACCTCCCGGGCGTGGCCTCGGTTGGCGGGCTCACCATGGGCGCCGACCCGATCGCGTCCGCCGTGCTGCACCAGGCGGCGGCCCAGGGCGTCGCGCTCGACGCGTTCGTGGTGCGGAAGGAGCCGAAGGACCACGGCCGCGGCCGGCAGGTGGAGGGCCCCGACGTCGAGGGCCGCCGCGTCGTCGTGCTGGAGGACACCTCGACCACGGGCGGCTCGCCGCTGAAGGCCGCCGCGGCGCTGGAGCGCGCGGGCGCGACCGTCGTCGCCGTCGCGACCGTCGTCGACCGCGCCACGGACGCCCGCCAGGCGATCGAGGACGCCGGCTACGAGTACCGCTCCGCGATCGGCCTGGCGGACCTCGGCCTCGAGCCGCTCTAGGCGGCCCCGGGCGCGCGCGTGGAGGCGGAGGGCATCGGCGTCGGCCCGTGGCGGGGCCCGTGGCCGGACGACCCGCGCTACGACCCGGAGCTGCTCGCGCACGGCGACCGGCGCAACGTCGTCGACCGCTACCGCTACTGGCGCGTCGAGGCGATCGTCGCCGAGCTCGACGCGCGGCGCCACGCGCTGCACGTCGCCATCGAGAACTGGCAGCACGACCTGAACATCGGCTCGATCGTGCGCACCGCGAACGCGTTCAACGCCGCCGCCGTGCACGTCGTTGGCCGTCGCCGGTGGAACCGCCGCGGCGCGATGGTGACCGACCGCTACCTCTCGATCGAGCACCACGAGACGGTGGGCGACCTCGCGGCCTGGGCCCGCGCCCGGCGGCTGCCGATCGTCGCCGTCGACAACCTCCCGGGCGCCGTGCCGGTGCAGCGGGCCGAGCTTCCCGCGGCCTGCGTGCTGCTGTTCGGCCAGGAGGGCCCGGGACTCACGCCCGAGGCGCTCGCGGCCGCGGACCTGCGCGTCGAGATCCCGCAGTTCGGCTCGACCCGCTCGATCAACGCGGCGGCCGCCGCCGCGATCGCGATGCACGAGTGGGTGCGGCGCCACGCCGGCGCCGCGCCGGGCTGAGACCGCGTCCCGCGGCGCCCTGCGCGCTCGGCGTCGCGGATCGACGCCCCCGAACTGGGGTGGGATGAAAGCCCGTATTCACCCCGAGCGCGCCCTCGGGGTCTGGTTACCTAGTCGGGTAGCCGCTCGCTACCCGACGGAGCGGCTATTCGGCCTGCGGGGGCCAGTGCTGCAGGCCGGCGGACCAGCACTCCGAGGAAGCGTCTTGTCACGATCCCTTCGCACTCCCACGCGCTCGCGCGCCCGCAAGGGCCTGCGCCCGAACGGCTTCGTCGCCGGCCTGCTCGCCCCGCTGCTCGCCTTCGCCGGCATCGGCACGGGCGTGCTGCTCGCGGCCTCCAGTGCCTCGGCGGACGACGGCACGACGCCGACCACCTCGGTGACGAGCGTCGGCTCGGGCGGCAAGGACTTCATCCTCGCCGGGGAGAACGCCTCCTTCGACATCTCGGTGACCAACGGCTCGGGAGCCGACAAGTACAACCTCTCGCTGGCGGCGCTCGTCCCCGCCGGCGTCGACTTCGTCTCGGCGACGCTGATCGGCAGCCCCCAGCGATACACGGCGGGCATGGCCCTGCCGAACGCCACCCGGACCGGCGGCCCGACCCCGGCGACCGACTGCGTCGCGCCGCTGGTGCCGTTCGGACCGTCGAGCCCGCTGTGCGCCGTGCCGGCCGGCTACGAGTTCTGGGTCTGGCAGAACGTCGCCGACCTGCCCGACACCGCGACGGTGAGCTCGACGGTGACGGTCATGCCGTCGGCGGCGACCTTCCCGGTCGGCACCGACGCGCTGCGCATCGACGTCCAGGCCTACACCTCGAACGACCCGACGCTGCTCGCGGCCTTCGACGGCTCGACGTCGGTCGCGTCGAACGCGAACCACACGTCGAAGCCGGGCACCTCCTCGGCCACGACCGACGTCCGCGCGCTGCGCGTCACGAAGTCGGAGCCGAGCCCCGAGCAGGAGCTGCTCCGCGGCGTGCACGACAACACGACGACGTACACGATCGTCGTCGACAACACCGGCGAGGACGACACCGGCAGCGTGGTCGTGACCGACTACCTGCCGGCCGGGCTCGAGTACCTCGGCGCCGGCGTCGAGGACAACACGGTGCTCAACCCGTCGCCCTACCTGTTCCCCTCGGGCGGCGGCGGCACCCTCGAGTACCCGGGCGCGTCCTCGCTCACCGGGACCCCGCCCCCGGCGCCCAACACCGGCGACACCCCCGGACCCGGCTGGAACGGCCTCGGCGAGACGGTCGAGACGGTCTCCCTCGACGCCTCCCAGGCGACCGCGCTGGGGCTGCCCGGCCCCGGCGTCTACACCAAGGTCACCTGGACCATCGGGACGCTCTCGGGCGGCACCGCGCAGGACTTCGGTGCGAAGACGGCCGGCACCCCCGGCAGCTACACGATCCGCTACCGCGCCGCGGTGCCGCTCTTCGAGAACACGATGGACTGGCCCGGCGCGACCCCGGGGATCAACGGCGAGCAGGGCTCGAACCTCGGCAACAACACCGGCGCCTCCACGCGGCACGGCATCGGCGACCCGGACTACAACTACGCCCAGCAGTACACGAACACGGTCGGCGTCGTCGGCAGCTACCAGGGCCCGGTCACGAACCCCGGCGACGAGGTCTCCTCCGATGACGACGCGGTCACGATCGAGGCGGTCGACCTCCGGGTGATCAAGAGCGTCAACCCGGACTCGTTCTTCACCGGTGCGCTGGCGACGTATCGCCTGGATCTCGCGACGAGCGAGTACACCAGCGCCTCCGGCATCACGCTGACCGACGCGATCGCGAACGGCCTCTGCCCGGCGTTCCCGGACCAGGTGCCCCAGCCGACGCTCCTGGTGGACGGCGTCGCCAAGACCCTCTCCGAGTGGAACACCGCGGTCGGCGCCGAGTGCGCCTATCCGAACCCGGCCGGCACCGTGACCCCCAACGTGACGGTGACCTCGATCGCCTTCACCTCGGCCGACGGCTCCTTCGACGTCGAGTTCGCCGCGGCCTCGATGCCCGCGCAGAGCACCGCCGTCATCCAGTACACCGCGATGCAGCGCAGCGCCTACATCCCGGACACCCCGAGCGCCCCGCGCAACGGCGCGACGAGCTCCGGCGACACGATGGTCAACCACGTCGAGGTCACCGGCACCACGACCGCGATCCCGGCGCTGGACACCGTCGAGAGCGCCTCGGGCGCTCCGGCCTACGGCGACGAGACCGTCGCCGACGACTCCACGGCGGAGATCATCTCGCACTTCTCCGGCCTGACCAAGAAGGTGCTCGAGCGGGACAAGGACCCGGACCAGTCCAAGCCGAACAGCTCGGACAACGGCAACTGGCCCGCGGACGACTACGGCGACTGGGTCGACCACGCGAGCCAGTCCTTCGCGCTCGGCGACAGCGTCTGGTACCGGGTGCGCGTCGACTTCGCGCCGGACATCGAGACGCGCCAGCCGCGGCTGACCGACTTCCTGCCGCAGGGCGTGCAGTACGTCGGCGTCAGCTACTCCTGGGACCTGCCCGGCGTCGGCTCCGCCACCGACACCGCCACCCCGGATCCCGCCTACATCGGCGCCCCGACGGTCGGCGGCGGCGGTCCCACCGGCGGCGGCGTGCTCACGTGGCTGCTCGGCGACGTCAACCACGGCGACTCCAGCGACCGCTTCATCCCGATGGGCAGCTGGATCGAGTTCACCATCCAGGGCCGCGTCGTCGGGCAGTCGGCCTCCTCCAGCCTCGTCGACAAGCCGGAGAACCAGGCGAAGTACCAGCAGCAGAACGTCGAGGGCGACGTCTTCTTCCTCCGCGACGACGCGTCGATGGACCTCGACTACGGCGCGAGCCTGGTCGCGAAGGGCATCCGGGACGTCAACGGGAACTCGACGCTCCCGGCGCAGAGCCAGGTCGGTCCGGACGGGACGGTCTTCGGCTCCAACCGCGACGGCATCACCGTGCGGCAGACCGACGTCGTCACCTACCGCCTCGACCTCACCGCGCCCGAGACGGACCTCAAGGACTTCGTGGTCTGGGACGCCCTGCCGGTCGGGATCCGCGCCGCGGACGTCAGCGGCGTCACCGCCGCGACGGTCGAGAAGGTCGGCGTCGGTCCCTGGAGCCAGAGCCCCCTGACCAGCCCGGGGGACTTCGCCTTCGAGGTGGTGAACCCGGGCGATCCGGGCTACCCGGCCGGAGTGGCCGCCGCGTACAGCACCCGCTCGCTCGTCAAGTGGACGGTCTCCAAGGTGATCCCCGGCTCGGATCGCGACACCGACCCGGCGCTCGACACGATCCGCGGGCTCACCCTCGGCTACGCCGTCACGATCCCCGACGGCACCAACCCGCTCGGCGGGCCCGAGGCGGAGATCACCCAGGACTACGTCAACAACGCCTCGATCGTGAACTACGCGGTCGTCAACAACGGCGACGGCATGAACGGCGACGGCACCTCGACGCTGGTGCCCAAGCCGGAGGCCGCCGGGCAGGTCTCCGGCGTCCCGCCGCTGACCGGTCAGTTCGAGGTGCCCTCGGACGGCACCTACGACCCGTCGAACGTCACGGTCCGCGACGCGTCCTTCGCGAAGACGCTCGTCTCGACCGAGATCGCGCCGAGCGGCACGACGGTCACCGACTCGAACAACCCGGCGAACGCGATCGCCCAGGGCGAGTACGCGACGTTCCAGTACGCGGTGACGATCCCCGCCCACACCTCGGTCTCGAACCTGCAGCTCTCCGACGGCGGCGCCCTCGCCTACCCGTCGCCGGGCTGGGGCTCGAGCGTCACCTACGAGTACCTGGCCGGCAGCGCGCAGTTCTTCGGCCCGAGCAACACCGGCAGCGTCCCGGACACCTGCGGCGCGGGAGAGCTCACCGGCTTCACCTGCGCGGAGACCTCCGGCGCGACCCACGGCGTGCTCGCGTACTCCGGGGTCTACCAGAACGACACCGCGACCGATCAGGTCTTCCGGGTGCGGGTCACGGTCTGGGTGAAGGACACCGACGAGTCGCACCCCTCGTACACGCCGAACCTGGCGAACAACACCGACCTGCGCAACACGGCGACGTTCCGCTTCGACGACCCGGATGGCCCGGGCACGATCTCCCGGACCGCCAACGCCCAGGTGCAGTACCGCGAGCCCGCGCCGACGCTGACGAAGGCGGTGACGAACCCGCCCAGCGGGATCGTCGGCGCCAACGGCGACGTCACCTTCCGCCTCACCGCGGGCAACCAGAGCGGCCGGGTCGCGCTCTACGACGCGGTGGTCTACGACTGCGTCCCGCAGGGCTTCACCGTCCCGTCGCCGGCCTTCGTCGCCTCCTCCGGCTCGGCGTCCGTCGTCCCCGGCGGCTGCACGGTCACCGGCACCGGCGCCGGTCAGCGGGTCGTGCCGGGCGGCGGGGTCAACACGCTCATCGAGTGGAACATCGCCCGCATCAACGGCGGCGCATCGGCGACGCTCGACTTCACCGCGAAGGTGGACAGCACCGCCGGCGGCGGCGCGAGCTACGTCAACCACGCGCACCTCGTGGGCTACACGCTGCCGTCGACCCTGCCCGACGCCGCGACCCGTCGCGGCGACCGCGCCACCGGCGCCGAGGCCCCGGTGACGCTGTCGCAGGCGAGCCTCGCCAAGTCGGTGACCACGCCGAACGGCCTCGGCTCGGCGCCGGTCGGCGAGACCGTCCACTACACGCTCGTGGTGAGCCTGCCGGCGAACGCCAACTTCTACGACGTGACGCTCACGGACACGCTGCCCGCCGGCGTCGCCTACGTCCCCGGCTCGAGCGCCGTGACGATCGACTGGCAGGGCGCGCCCGACGAGCCGACCGTCGGCACCGTGGTCGGCGGCGACCTGCACGAGCCGACGATCACCGGGAACGTCCTGGACTGGGCCATCGCTCCGGACGACATCGCGCTGCACACCGCGGCGCGGACCATCACCGTCGAGTTCGACGCGACGATCACGAACACCGTCCCCGACTCGGCGACCTCGGTGACGAACAACGCCCAGTTCGCCTGGAACACGGTGAACGGCACCCCGGCCACCCGGCTCCACGACGACAAGGCCGCCGCGGTCACGATCCTGAACCCGGCGCTGCAGATCGTGAAGAAGGTCGACACGGTCGACGCGATCACCCGGAACCCGGACGCCGGCTTCGCCTACACGCTGGCCGTCAGCCAGACCGGGGCGGGCAACACCCCGGCCTACAACGTCCGCGTGCAGGACGTCGTCCCCGCGGGGGTCGTGGTCACGACCGGCACCATCAGCCCGACGCCGACCTCGGCCGATGCCGGGGTGTTCACCGGCGCCGGCGGCACGATCGTGTGGGATCTGCCCGGACCGCTGTACCAGTCGGCCGGCGCCGGCACGCCGAAGTCGATCCCGCTCGGCTACAGCGCGACCTTCGTCGACTCGACCGGGCTGACGGCCGCGGCGCTCGTCAACACGGCGAACGTGACGCACTTCGAGTCCTTCGGCACCGGCTCGATCCGCGACACCGCGTCGGTGACGCCGCTGTTCCCGGACGTGGTGCCGACGAAGACGGTGACGAACCCCGTCTCCGGCCAGACCTACGGCCTCGCCTACCAGGGCGACGCGTTCAACTGGACGCTCACCGTGCGCAACCAGGGCCTGGGCATCGCCGAGGATGTCAGCGTCACCGACGTGCTGCCGAAGAACTGGGCCTACCAGCCGGGCACCGCGATGATCCGCATCGGCGCCGCCCCGGCGGTCGCGCTGGCGGACCCGACGGTCACCCCGCCGACGCTCGCCGAGGACGACCAGCAGACGCTGCTCTGGACCGAGGCGGCGATCCGGGCGGCCGGCGCCGCCCCGCTCGCGGCCTCCGGCTCCTTCGTCATCACCTTCGACGCGGTGCCCAGCGTCTGGGCGCTGAACGACCCCGGCACCGGCATCATCGGCAACGGCGTCAAGGTGAGCCCGCACACGAACACGCTGCGCGTCACGGCGACCGACACCCAGGACAACGACCACAACGCCGGCGGCGACTACGTCGGCCCGGACAGCACCGCGACCGCGTACATCGGCGAGGCGGACCTGCTCCTCGACAAGTCCGGCGTCGGCGGCGTGACGAACTCGGCCGCCTTCGGCGGCATCCCGCTCGGCAGCTGGATCGCCGGCCAGGGGGTCACGACCGGCTACGCCCAGCCGCAGTGGCAGATCACAGTGACGAACCAGGGCCCGGACGCCGGCTTCGGCCCGTTCGCGGTCGTCGACACGATGGCGGCGCTGCCCGCCGGCGTGAGCCTCGGCAACTGGTCGGCGCGCTACTACAGCGGGCCCGGCGACACGACCGGCACCGCCCTGGCCATCTCGCCCACGGGCAGCGGCGCCGGCACCTACACCGTCGGCACGACGACGACGAGCCTGAAGGCCGACGGCAGCGACCGCATCGTCCTGGTGGCGAACGTCACGATCGCCGCCGGCGCGGTGGCGAGCGCCGCCCCGGCGGCGCTCAGCCTGACGAACACCGCCTCGGTGACCGGACGCACCTACGAGGACCCGGCGAACCTGCCGGACAACACCGACTCCGACACCAAGCAGGTCGAGGAGCTCGCCGACCTCGCGATCGACAAGGTCGTGACCAGCCCGGTGCCGCCGACCGCGCCCGTGGTGGGCTCGACGATCACCTGGCAGCTCACGGTGACCAACCTCGGGCCCTCGGTGTCGCGCGGCGCCGTCACGCCGATCACCGTCACGGACACGGTGCCGGCCGGCATGACCGGCGTCACCGCGACGAGCAACGGCGACTGGGCGGCGACGCTCTCGGACGACAGCCCGATCCCGGGCGGCGGCGTCGGAGCGGGCACGACCATCAAGTGGACCTACATCGGCGCGACGGACATGCCGCTCGGCGCGACCGCCGCGGTGAGCCTGACCGGCACGATCCTCACCTCGCACACCGGCACGCTGACGAACTCGGCGACGGTGACCCGCGGCGACACCCCCGATCCGGTGACGCCGAACAACACCGACGACGTCACCGTCACGCCGAACGACTCGACGACGCTGACCATCGTCAAGACGCGCGTGGTGCCGGACGGCCTCGGCGGATGGCGGCAGGCCGACCCGCTGGACCCGGCCGACGCCTTCGTCGCCGGCGACCCGGTCCACTACCGGATCACGGTGACGAACAACGGCCCCGCCGACGCGCGGACGGTCAAGGTCGTCGACGAGGTGCCGGCCGGCCTCACCTACGACACGCACGAGAGCATCGTCGGGACCTGGGGCTACGCCACCGGCGGGACGACGAGCGTCTACCCGGGCGGCGCGCCGCTGGGACGCACCTTCAGCACCTTCACCCTCGCGGGCACCCAGGTGGCGGGGGCGCCGAACGCGACGTCGTTCGTGGTGACCTATGACACCTCGCCGACGATCACCGGCGCCGTGGTCAACTGGGCCGAGGTGACGGCCGGCAACTGGGACCCGACCGACCCCGGCGGGACGTTCGACCGCGACGACGACAGCACCGGCTCGAGCCGGATCGTCGACCTCGGCATCGACAAGTCGCACGCCGGCGCCGGCCCGTTCACGCCGGGCACCCCGGTCTCGTACACGCTCGTCGTGACGAACTACGGCCCGAGCGCGACCAACGGCGTCATCGAGATCGAGGACAGCCTGCCCGCGGGCATGTCGTACGTGGCGAACTCCGCCGTCGTGACGGTGCCGACCGGCACCACCGCGCCCCTCGACGCCAACCCGGCGCTCAGCGGCACCGGCAACCGGGTGCTGACGTGGCAGCTGCTGGATACGACGGACACCTTCGACTTCAACGAGACGATCACGATCACGTTCCAGGCGCTCATCGACCCGAAGCTGCGGCAGAGCGTGGTGCTGACCAACGCCGCCGAGGTCGACGGGCCGGATGCCGAGCCCGATCCGGATCCGCACTCGAACCGCGACGAGGACACCATCACGACGGGCGCGACCGACGCGGACATGACGATCACCAAGACCGTCGCCGCGGGACCGTACCTGGCCGGCACGAACGTGACCTACACGCTGACCGTCGAGAACGTCGGCCCCTCCGCGGTCCCCGCGAGCGTGACGGACACGCTGCCGACCGGGCTCACGCTGGTGTCCATGTCCGGGACGAACTGGGACTGCAGCGGGATCGTGGTCGGCGCCGGCTCCGGCACCTGCGCCTACCTGGACGGCACCGACGCGAACCCGGTGACCCAGGTGCTGCACCCGGTCGGCACGACCACGATCACGGTCGTCGCGGCCATCGCGCCGACCGTCGCGACCGGCACCTCGCTGCTCAACGAGGCCGAGCTGCAGTGGACCGACGGCGGCGGCACGCACACCGACGACGACGACGTGCCGATCACGGTGACGACCGACGCCGACCTCGGCATCGTCAAGAGCGTCATCACCGGCGCGGGCGGCACGGTCATCGCCGAGCCGGCGCCGGAGATCGCCGGCACGACCGCCTGGTACCGGCTGCAGGTGACCAACTACGGCCCGAGCGACGCGGTCGGTCCGATCACCGTGGTCGACGAGCTGCCGCTCGGCGTCACGGTGCCGTCCACGCTGACCACGGTCGGGTCCTGGACCGTCGTGCCGGGCGCGGTCACGCCGGGCAACCGCCAGCTCGTGACCTTCACGCTGCCCGGCGGCCAGACCGCGAACACGGCGACGGACACGACCCGCGGCGTGGCGCCGGTCATCGAGTTCGAGGTCGACCTGGACCCGTCGATCGCGGACGCGTCGACGCTGACCAACGACTCGACCGTCTCCTCGCCGACGCCCGACTCGAACCCGGCCAACGACGACGACAGCGCGGACATCCTCGCCGATCGCTCCGCCGACCTGATGGTCGTCAAGTCGCACCCGGTCGACGCGAACGGCCAGGTCGTCATCGACCAGCCGCTGGACTTCACCATCCAGGTGACGAACAACGGCCCGTCGATCGCGACCGGCATCACGATCACCGACGACGTCCCGGTGGGGCTCGAGGTCACCAGCACGACCGGCCCCGTCGCCGGCACCGGCTGGACGATCGACTCGATCACGCTGGTCGACCCGCTCGACCCGCTCGGCGGCACGACCGTGACGGCGAGCTACGCGCCCGACCTCGGGATCGACGTCCTGACGAACGCGGCCGACCCGCTGGTCATCTCGACGATCGTGCGCGAGAGCGCGCGGGGCACCAGCCCGAACCACGTCGAGGTCACCGGCAACGAGACCGACCCGGACCCGAGCAACAACGAGTTCGACGACCCGCTCGACGTGCTCCCGAGGGTGAAGCTGATCACCACGAAGGAGGCGGTCGGGACGTTCAAGGTCGGTCACACCGGCACCTACCGGATCACGGTCGAGAACCAGGGACCGCATGACGACCCCGGCCCGATGGTGGTGGAGGACGTGCTGCCGACCGGCCTCAGCTTCGCCTCCTCGCCGGACGCCGGCGTCGCGGTGAGCGGCCAGACGGTCACCTGGACGGTCTCCCCCGGGCTCGTCGTCGGCGACAGCGTCGTGCTCACGCTCGTGGTGAACGTCCTGCAGGGCGCGTACCCCTCGGTGACGAACGTCGTGGACGTCACGACGCCGAGCGAGCTGACGCCCGACTCGGTGACCACCGACTCGGTGACGGTCCCGGTCGAGGAGGCCGATCCGCTGGCCTGGACCGGCAGCCGCGACCAGATCGTGCTGCTCGCCGCGGGGCTCGTGCTGCTGCTGTTCGGCCTGGCGCTGTTCGCCGCGGTGGCCCGCGCCCGCCGGATGCGGACGGAGTAGCCCAGCCGTGACCGGCGTGGGAGTCGGCCCGTAGACTGGGCCGGGTCCCGCGCCGGTCGGCGGCGGAGGATGCGGAGGGTTCCCGTGCCAGCAGTCGTGATCGTCGGCGCCCAGTGGGGCGACGAGGGCAAGGGCAAGGCGACCGATCTCATCTCGAGCCGGATCGACGTCGTCGTCAAGTTCAACGGCGGGAACAACGCCGGTCACACGGTCGTCGTCGGCGACGAGAAGTACGCGCTGCACCTGCTGCCGTCCGGCATCCTGACGCCCGGCGTGACCCCGGTCATCGGCAACGGCGTCGTCGTCGACCTCGGCGTGCTCTTCAACGAGCTCACCGCGCTCTCCGCGCGCGGCGTCGACGTGAGCCGGCTGCTGGTCAGCGCGAACGCGCACGTCATCACGAAGTACCACGTGACGATGGACAGGGTCACCGAGCGCTTCCTCGGCAAGCGCCAGATCGGCACGACCGGCCGCGGCATCGGTCCGACCTACGCCGACAAGATCAACCGCGTCGGCATCCGGATCCAGGACCTCTTCGACGAGAGCATCCTGCGGCAGAAGGTCGAGGCGGCGCTGGAGGTCAAGAACCACCTGCTCGTCAAGATCTACAACCGCCGCGCGATCACGGTCGACGAGGTCGTCGAGGAGCTGCTCTCGTACACCGATCGGCTGCGGCCGATGGTCGCCGACACCGCGCTCGTGCTGCACGAGGCGCTGCAGGACGGCAGGACGGTGCTCTTCGAGGCCGGGCAGGCGACCATGCTCGACGTCGACCACGGCACCTATCCGTTCGTGACGTCGTCGAGCGCGACCTCGGGCGGCGCGGCGACCGGCTCGGGCGTCGCCCCGAACCGCATCGACCGCGTCATCGGCATCGCGAAGGCCTACGTCACCCGCGTCGGTGCGGGGCCGTTCCCCACGGAGCTCCTCGACCCCGACGGCGCCGAGCCGGAGGGCCCCGGCGCGAGGCTGCGCCGCATCGGCTTCGAGTTCGGCACGACGACCGGCCGTCCGCGCCGCACCGGCTGGTACGACGCGCTCGTCACGCGCTACGCCTCGCGGATCAACGGCATCACCGATCTCGTGCTCACCAAGCTCGACGTGCTCTCCGGGCTCGAGCGGATCCCCGTCTGCGTCGCCTACGAGGTCGACGGGCAGCGCGTCGAGGAGATCCCGGTCAACCAGACCGACTTCCACCACGCGCGGCCGATCTACGAGGAGTTCCCCGGCTGGTCGGAGGACATCTCCGGCGCCCGCGAGTTCGACGACCTGCCGCCCAACGCCCGCAGCTACGTCGAGGCGCTCGAGGCGATGAGCGGCACGCGGATCTCCGCCGTCGGCGTCGGCGCGGACCGCGACGCGATCGTCGTGCGTCACGATCTGCTGCCCGACGCCGGCTGAGCCCGGCTCCCGCCGCCGGTCGAGGAGCGCCGCAGGCGCGTCTCGAAACCGGACCCGAGTAACGTGTCAGTCGTGCCCGACCTTCCCGAGCTCGCCGAACTGCGCCAGAGCATCGACAACATCGACGCCGCGCTCATCCACCTGCTCGCCGAGCGCTTCGCCGCGACGAAGAAGGTCGGCCGGCTGAAGGCCGAGCACGGGCTCCCGCCCTCGGATCCCGAGCGCGAGCGGTGGCAGGTCGCCCGGCTGCGCTCGCTCGCCGAGGACGCTCGGCTCGACCCCGAGTTCGCCGAGAAGTACTTCAACTTCATCGTCGCCGAGGTCATCCGCCACCACACCGAGCTCGCGAACCGCCCCGACGCCGACTGAGCGCGGGCCGGGCGACCGGTCAGAGGGCGAGGAGGAACGGGGGGACGGCGGACTCCGCGACCGGGAGGTCGAGGGCGCTCAGCTCGGCCCGGTCGACGCCGTCGACGGTCCCGATCGCGATCCGAGCCCGGGCGAGGTTCGCCGCGAGCGCGTCGTCGTGCGGCACGATCGCCGCGATCCGCGTGCGGTCGTCGAGCCCGACCGGCGTCTCCGCCTCCGGGAACGACACGGCGAGCTCCTGGGCGACCCGCGCCGAGCGGATCAGCGCCGCGATCCGCGGCACCGGCGGCACCGGCGGCGCGCTCAGCACCAGGACGCGGCTCGCCGCCTCCCCGGTGCGGGCGAGGTCCCGCAGCCGGGTCGCGAGGTAGTCGACGGTCGCGAGGCCCGTGCGGTGGTCGAGCGCGCCGCGCGCGAGCAGCGCGCCGATGGCGCCCTCCGCCCAGGCGTCCGCGAAGGCGCGGACCAGCGTCGCGGCCGGGTCCGTCCCGAAGACGATCCGGTGCACCGCCTCGAGGTCGTCGAGCGACGGCCCGATCCCGACGCCGTGCTCGCCCCGGGTGCGACCCAGCACGACCGCCGCGAGCGGGAGGTCGTCGGACTCGGCCGCGGCGGTGAAGTGCGCCACCGCGTGATCGAGGTCCCGGCCTAGGTTCTGCATGACACGGAAGAGACGGCGGAGGCGCCCGATCATGACGCGATGGCCCCGGATGCACCCCGAACCGGGGGCACCGGCCCCGGGCGCCCTCGCCGTAGAATCGGATGGCCGGACCCGACGGCGCCTCGCACTGCGCCGTGCCCTCGCGCGTCCGGACCCGACGAGGACTGGACGATGGAACCCGAGCAGGTCAGCGACGCGGAGCTCATCGTCCGCGTGCGCAGCGGCGACGCGAGCGCCATGGGCGAGCTCTACGTGCGCCACAGCGAGGCGGCGCTGCGCGTCGCCCGGGCCACCAGCCGCGATCCGCACCTCGCCGAGGACCTGGTCGCCTCCGCCTTCGAGCGCATCCACGGCGCCATCGCCCGCGGCGCCGGGCCGGCCGACTCCTTCCGCGCCTACCTGTACACCGTGGTCCGCCGCCTCGCCGCCGAGGCCGGGGTGCTGAAGGCGCGCGAGCGGGACACCGACGACTGGAGCCCCTACGAGTCGGCGACGGCCGTCCCCGACGACGCCGACCGCGGCCTCGAGGCCCAGCTGGTCGCGACCGCGTTCCGCACGCTCCCGGAGCGCCAGCAGGCGGTCCTCTGGTACCTCGAGGTCGAGGGCATGACGCCGCTGCAGGCGGCGCCGCTGTTCGGCCTCTCGCCGAACGCGACGAGCGCGCTCGCGGTGCGCGCCCGCGACGCGCTGCGGGTCGCCTACGTCCAGGCGCACGTCTCCGACTCGCCGATCCACGCCGAGTGCGCCCCGACGCGCAAGCGGCTCGGCGGCTACCTCCGCTCGACGCTCTCGCAGCGCGACGCGGCGAAGGTCGAGGCGCACCTGCTCGCCTGCGACGAGTGCCCGCTCGTGCTCGAGGAGCTCAAGGACGTCGGCTACGGCCTCAAGTCGGTCTTCGGCCCGATCCTCGTCGGCGGCGGCGTCCTCGGCGCCGTGCTCGCGGCGGCCGGCGGGCCGGCGGACTCCGCGATGGCCGCGGCGGCCGGAGCCGGGATCGCCGGCACGGGCAGCGGCGGCGGGAATCCGGCCGGGCAGTCGAAGCAGGCGACCAGGTTCGCCACCGCGGCGATCGGCGTCCTCGCGGCGCTCGGCATCGCGGCCGTGGTGTCCGCGGCCGTGAGCGCTCCGCCGGCGGCCTCCGAGGCGCCGCCCGCGACGTCCGACGAGCAGCCGGCGCCGGTCGGGACCCCGGCCCCCGCGCCGACGACGGCGACCCCGACCCCTTCGCCGAGCCCGACCCCGAGCGCGAGCGCCCAGGCCCCCGCACCGGCCGAGCCGGCGACGCCGCCGGCACCGGCGCCGTCCGTCGCGGACCCGCCGCCGGTCGCCGCGCTGGACCTCGACTTCTCGGAGGACGTGCAGCGGTCCGACGGCAGCTGGTCGGGCTCGGTCATCGTCGCCGTGACGAACCCGAACTCGACGCCGGTCCAAGCCGTGCTCCGGGTCCAGCTGCCCGACGGCGTGCAGCTCGACGCCTCGGCCCCGCTCGGCGGCGGCGCCTGGAGCTGCCAGGCCGGCGACCCGCTGGTGTGCACCGCGGCGTCGATCCCGGTCGGCGGCCGGGTCGGCCTCGTCGTCCCGGTCGTCATCGACGCCGACGCCCTCGGCTCCCGCCCCGTCGCGAGCGTGACGGTGACCAGGCCGTAGGCTTGGTCGTGTGACCGACGCGACCGCCGCCGCCGTCGACACGGTCACGAACGCGGTCGCGACGCCCGATCGGGCGCAGCCGTTCGCGGCGCTCGGGCTGAAGCCGGACGAGTACGAGCGGATCCGCGGCATCCTCGGCCGCCGCCCGACGAGCGGCGAGCTCGCCATGTACTCGGTCATGTGGTCGGAGCACTGCTCCTACAAGTCCTCGAAGGTGCACCTGCGGCAGTTCGGCCGGAAGGTCACCGACGAGATGCGCCAGCGGCTCATGGTGGGCATGGGGGAGAACGCCGGCGTCATCGACGCGGGCGAGGGCTGGGCGGTCACCTTCAAGATCGAGTCGCACAACCACCCGTCCTTCGTCGAGCCGTTCCAGGGCGCGGCGACCGGCGTCGGCGGCATCGTGCGCGACATCATCTCGATGGGCGCCCGTCCGGTCGCCGTGATGGACGCGCTGCGCTTCGGCGCGGTCGGCCATCCGGACACCGCGCGCGTGGTGCACGGCGTGGTCGGCGGCATCTCGTTCTACGGCAACTGCCTCGGCCTGCCGAACATCGGCGGCGAGACCCGCTTCGACGCGACCTACCAGGCGAACCCGCTCGTCAACGCGCTCGCGGTCGGCGTGCTCCGGCACGAGGACCTGCACCTCGCGAACGCCAGGGGGGCCGGGAACCAGGTCGTGCTGTTCGGCGCGCGCACCGGCGGCGACGGCATCGGCGGGGCGTCGATCCTCGCCTCGGAGTCCTTCGAGGCGGGCTCGGCGCGCAAGCGCCCCTCGGTGCAGGTCGGCGACCCGTTCGCGGAGAAGGTGCTCATCGAGTGCTGCCTCGAGCTGTTCGCCGGGGACCTCGTCGAGGGCATCCAGGACCTCGGCGCCGCCGGCATCTCCTGCGCCACGTCCGAGCTCGCCTCCAACGGCGACGGCGGCATGCAGATCGACCTCGACCGGGTGCTGCTGCGCGATCCGACGCTGACGCCCGAGGAGATCCTCATGTCGGAGTCCCAGGAGCGGATGATGGCGATCGTCGCGCCGGCGAAGCTCGCGGACTTCCTCGCGGTCACCGCGAAGTGGGAGGTGGAGACCTCCGTGCTCGGCGAGGTGACCGGCACCGGCCGGCTCGTCATCGACTGGCACGGCGAGACCATCGTCGACGTGGACCCGCGCACCGTCGCGGTCGACGGTCCGGTCTACGAGCGGCCGATCGCACGGCCGTCGTGGATCGACGACCTGAACGCCGCGAGCGGCAACGACCTGCCCCGCGGCGACGACGGCGCCGACCTGCGCGCCCAGCTGCTCCGGGTCGCCGGCCACCCGGACCTCGCCGACGCGTCCTGGATCACCGCGCAGTACGACCACTACGTGATGGGGAACACCGCCCTGGCGACGCCGGACGACGCCGGCATGGTGCGGGTCGACGAGGCCTCCGGCCTCGGCTTCGCCGTCGCGACCGACGGCAACGGCCGGTTCGGGCAGCTCGACCCCTACCTCGGCGCGCAGCTCTCGCTCGCGGAGGCGTACCGGAACGTCGCGGCGACCGGTGCGGTCCCCGCGGCCGTCTCCGACTGCCTGAACTTCGGCTCGCCGGAGGACCCGGAGGTGATGTGGCAGTTCGAGCGGGCCGTGACCGGCCTCGCCGACGGCTGCGTCGAGCTCGGCATCCCGGTCACCGGCGGGAACGTCTCGTTCTACAACCAGACCGGGTCGACGCCGATCCATCCGACGCCCGTCATCGCGGTGCTCGGGCTCATCGACGACGTCGGCCGGCGCATCCCCTCCGGCTGGCAGGACGACGGGCACAACCTCTACCTGCTCGGCACCACCCGCGAGGAGCTTTCCGGCAGCGCCTGGGCGTCGGTCGTCCACGGGCATCTCGGCGGTCGGCCGCCGATCGTGGACCTCGCCTTCGAGCGCCGGCTCGCGGCGACGATGGCCGCCGCCGCGCAGGAGTCGCTCGCGGCCTCGGCGCACGATCTCTCCGACGGCGGGCTCGCGCAGGCGCTCGTCGACGGCGTGCTGCGCTTCGGCGTCGGCGCGCGGGTGTGGCTCGAGGAGATCATGGAGCGCGACGGCGTCGACGCGGCGACGGCGCTCTTCTCCGAGTCGGCCGGTCGCATGATCGTCACCGTGCCACGGGAGGACGACGTGCGGTTCCTCGGCCTCTGCCGTGGCCGGGACGTCCCGGTGCTGCGCATCGGGGTGACCTCGGCGACCGGCGAGCTGGAGGTGCAGGGCCGGTTCGCGATCGGCGTCGACGAGCTCGCCGCCGTCTCCCGCACGACGCTCCCGGCCGCCTTCGCCTGAGCCCCTGCTGGCGCGGCCGCGGCCGAGAGGAGGGCCCCTCGCCGGGAGCGCGAGACTCGGGTTGCAGATCTCGCGCCCCCGGCATCGGGGATGCCCATCGGCTGAGCGGGGGATAGCCGATGATGGGCGTTCGAGGAGGAGACGGCGTCCCGCGCGGATCGTGACGCGATTCCGCAGGAAATTTCTCCGACCACCCGATCGGGGTCGCGCCGCCGGATCAGGCGCGGGCGAGCAGGCCTGCGAGCACGCTCCGGAAGACGCGCAGCCCGTCGACGCCCGAGCGCATCGCGGCGGGCGTGTCCGGGCCGAAGCCCGGCTCGACGGCGTGCTCCGGGTGCGGCATCAGGCCGACCACGTTGCCGCGGGCGTTCGTGATGCCCGCGATGTCGTTCATCGAGCCGTTCGGGTTCACGTCGACGTAGCGGAACACGACGCGCCCCTCCCCCTCGAGCTCGCGCAGCGTCTCCGCGGAGGCGATGTAGCCGCCCTCGCCGTTCTTCAGCGGGACGACGATCTCGTCGCCGGCCTCGAAGTCGCTCGTCCACGCGGTGTCCGCGCTCTCGATGCGCAGCCGCTGGTCGCGGCAGACGAAGGCGCCCTGCTCGTTCCGGATCAGCCCGCCCGGCAGCAGATGCGCCTCGACCAGGATCTGGAAGCCGTTGCAGATGCCGAGCACCGGCATGCCGGCGTCCGCGGCGGCGATCACCTCGCGCATGATCGGCGCCTGCGCGGCGATCGCGCCGCAGCGCAGGTAGTCGCCGTAGGAGAACCCGCCCGGCAGCACGACGGCGTCGACGCCCCGGAGGTCGTGGTCGGCGTGCCAGAGCGGCACCGCGTCGGCGCCGGCGATGCGGATCGCCCGCTGCGCGTCGCGGTCGTCGAGCGAGCCGGGGAAGGTGACGACCCCGATCCTGCTCATCGCGCGCCTCGCCGCATCAGTGCGTCTCGCCCGCCGCGACGCCGGTGAACTCGTCGAGGTCGTCCTCGGCGCCGCCGACGTAGACCGCGACGACGTCCTCGATGACGGTGTTCGCGAGCAGCTCCTCGGCGAGCGCGCGGGCGTCGGCGAGCATCGCCTCGGTCACCGGGCCGTCGACGGAGAGCTCGAAGCGCTTGCCGATCCGGACGCCGCGGTAGCCCGCGCGGCCGAGCCGGCCGATCGCGCCGAGCGTCGCCTTGCCCGCGGGGTCGAGGAGCTCGGGCTTCGGCATCACGTCGACCACGATCACGGGCACGCAGCCAGTCTACGCGGCGGCCGAGCCGGTCAGCCGCTCGACCAGCTCGGCGTAGCGGGCGGCGGTGGAGGCCACGATCGCGTCGTCGAGCCGCGGCGGCGTGCCGGTGCCGTCCCAGCGCGCGGAGAGCCAGTCCCGCACGCCCTGCTTGTCCCAGCTCACGCCCCGCCGGCCCCCGTCGTAGGCCGCCTTGTCCCAGTAGCGGCTGGAGTCGCTGGTGAGCACCTCGTCGGCGAGCACCACCGCGTGCTCGTCGTCGGCGCCGAACTCGAACTTCGTGTCGGCGAGGATCACGCCGTGCGCCTCGGCGATCGCCGAGGCCCGCTCGAAGAGCGCGAGGCTCGTCGCGCGCAGCGCCTCGGCGGTCGCCGCGCCGACCAGCTCGACCACCCGCTGGAAGGGGATGTTCTCGTCGTGCTCGCCCATCGGGGCCTTCCACGCCGGCGTGAAGATCGGCTCCGGGAGCCGGTCGCCGTCCTCGAGCCCGGCCGGCAGCGCGATGCCGCAGACCGTCCCATCGGTCCGGTACTCCTTCCAGCCGCTGCCGGAGAGGTAGCCGCGCACGACGCATTCCACGGGGTGCATGCGCAGGGTGCGCACCAGCATCGAGCGGTCCGCGACCTCGGCGGGGATGGCGGACTCGTCCGCCGCGAGGTGGTTCGGCACCTCGGCGAAGCGCGCGAACCACCAGCGGGACAGCCGGGTCAGCAGTGCGCCCTTGCCGGGGATCGCGGGCTCCAGCACGTGGTCGAATGCGCTCACCCGGTCGCTCGCCACCATGAGCACCTCGCCGGGGAGGTCGGGCCGGGTGTAGAGGTCGCGCACCTTGCCGGAGTAGGCGTGCGTCCAGCCGGGCAGCGTCACGAGACCCGCTCGGCGATGTCGCGCCGGTACTGCCCGCCCTCGAGCCCGATGGCCTCGAGCGCCGCGTAGGCGCGCGCCCGCGCCTCGGCGAAGTCGGGCGCGGTCGCGACCACGGAGAGCACCCGGCCGCCGGTCGCGACGGTGCCGCCGTCCGGGGTCCTCGCCGTCGCGGCGTGCGCGATCGAGACGTCCCGCGCCGCGTCCAGGCCGGTCAGGGCGCGGCCGGTGACCGGCGCCTCGGGGTAGCCCTCGCTGGCGAGCACCACGGTGATCGCGACGTCGTCGACGAACGCCGGCCTCGGGACGCTCGAGAGCCGCCCGGTCGCGGCGGCGAGCAGCAGCTCGGAGAGCGGGCTCGCGAGCCGGGCGAGGAGCACCTGCGTCTCCGGGTCGCCGAAGCGCGCGTTGAACTCGATGACGCGCACGCCGGCCTCGGTCAGCACCAGGCCGCAGAACAGCACCCCGATGAACGGGGTCTGCTCCGCCGCGAGGCGGCGGACGGTCGGCAGCGCGATCCGCTCGACGACCTCCTCCTCGAAGCCGGCCGGCAGCCACGGCACCGGGGAGTACGCGCCCATGCCCCCGGTGTTCGGCCCGGTGTCGCCGTCGCCGATCCGCTTGAAGTCCTGCGCCGCCCCCAGGGGGACGACGTTCGCGCCGTCGCTGAGGACGAAGAAGGAGACCTCCGGTCCGCTGAGGAACTCCTCGACCAGCACCTCCCCGTGCTGGAGCCAGAACGCCGCGTGGGCGAGCGCCGCCTCGCGGTCCGGGGTCACCAGGACCCCCTTGCCCGCCGCCAGCCCGTCGGCCTTGACCACGTAGGGCGCGCCGATCGAGTCGAGCGCGGCCTCCGCCTCGGCGAGCGTCCCGGCTCGCACCGCGGCGCCGGTCGGCACGCCCGCGGACTCCATGACGCGCTTCGCGAAGGCCTTGCTGCCCTCGATCGCGGCCGCGGCCCGGCCCGGCCCGAAGACGGGGATGCCGCGCGGCCGCAGCGCGTCGGCGACGCCGGCGACGAGCGGCGCCTCGGGGCCGATCACGACGAGGTCGATCGCCTTGTCGACCGCGTAGTCGGCGACGACGTCCGGGTCGGCGGGGTTCAGCGCGACCGTCTCGACCTCGGCGGCGATGCCGGCGTTCCCCGGCGCCGCGACGATCTCGTGGCCGCCCTCGCGCAGCAGCGCCTTGACGATCGCGTGCTCCCTGGCGCCGGAGCCGAGGACGAGGATTCGCACGAGGTCCAGCCTAGGCGGCGCGGGTGAGGCGGAGGGCCCCGGCCGGTTGGACGGGCGCGCCCGGCCGAATAGCGTGGACGGGTGCCACGAAAGCTCAAGGCCGGGGTCGGGGCGGTCCTCATCGCCCTGGTCGTCGCGGCCGTAGTGTGGATCACCGTGTGGGGCAGCCAGGGCGATCGGACGGTGGGGTCCGCGGACGCCGGGGCGCCGGCGCCGACCGCCGCGGCGACCGCGCCCGCCGACGCGGCGACCGGGCCGGACGCCGACGCGGCGATCGCGCGGCTCTTCCAGTCGCGGCTGAGCGACGTGCAGGTCGCCGGCGAGGGGGTCGTCGCGCGACTGCTCCCCGACGACCTGGAGGGGGACGCCCACCAGCGCTTCATCCTGCGGCTCGGCAACGGGATGACCGTGCTCGTCGCGCACAACATCGACGACTTCCCGCGGCTGGACGGCCTCGCCGTCGGCGACCGGGTGGCCTTCCACGGCGAGTACGTCTGGAACGAGCAGGGCGGCACGATCCACTGGACGCATCGCGATCGGCTGGACGCCCACCCGGACGGCTGGCTGGAGTGGAACGGGCGGCGCTACTGGTGAGGCGCATCGACGACGAGGCGGGCGCGGCGGCGCTCG
>Ga0209934_1000731_pt1 | contig 29876 bp, 22 predicted proteins | sample ThiBiot_750_plan_2_FD_183950 | JGI IMG/M metagenome (GOLD analysis project Ga0209934, IMG submission 183950) | Wastewater bioreactor microbial communities from Cape Town, South Africa - Thiocy_expt_750_plan (SPAdes) | ecosystem: Engineered > Bioreactor > Thiocyanate-remediating >...
CAAGCCTTTTTTTTAAATCTTCTGGATAAGACCTTCCAACTCTTTGGAACGGCTTGGATTTATCCACATTACTCTTTTTTGTCATATACTTTACAATTTAGTGTAAAGCTATTTCAGGACAAGACAGTATTTTCCACGTATGATTGAGATGCCTCATCCCAATATGAAGAATTAGGAATAACAAAGCGGTCTCTGTTATAAATTCCGGTGTTATAGCCTGCGCCCGAAAAATCAAATGTACTACCACCCGCGTTATAAATATAATTACCTGTACGGTATTCTGCTTGCGTATGGAATGATAAATCTTTCCAAGTCAAATCTAAATTAAGGCCAAGTGTGTGCGTAGGCATTGCTTTACCTAATATTTTGAGTGTACCATCTGATGAAGGATATCCAGTAACAGGGTCAACGATAATTCGACCTAAATCATCACGTTTGTAATAGGTACCTCTCAATACAGGGAAATCTTCTCCAGCTACCGCGTAAGAACCGGCACCAGCACTCGACCCACTAGTATAGGCTCCCAATTGTAAAACTTCAAGTCCTTCTGCAATAGATTCAACTTTATTATTAAAATATGCATAATTTCCACCTACACTTAATTCCCAATTATCTGTACGAATTGGGATTACATTTAATTTAGTTTCAACTCCTTTACCTGTTGTTGTACCCGCATTTACAAGATAAGACCCATAACCTGTTGCTGTAGAAATTCCCGTCGGCACAACGTTATCAGTTGTGCGATTATCGTAATATGTGAAATCCCAATTGATGCGTCTTTTTGCCCAAGCAGATTCAAAACCTACCTCAAAAGAACGCGTCATTTCAGGCTTCAAACCATCTTGTACTAACTGATTACCAACAGTATGCCCTCCAATTCCATTATATGGATAACCTGCTCCTTGTGAAAATGTTGGCAAAAGACGATAAGCACCAAAGTCTGTTGATGACCCTAAATTCACTTGTCCTACTTTAGACCACGATGCTCTCACTTTTAAGAAATCTAAAGCTTTAAAATCTTTCAAACCTTCGAAGGCATCCGTTGGGATAAACGATAAGGCTGCTGACGGATAGAAGAATGAACGGTTATTTGGCTCCAAAATAGAAACCCAATCATTACGTCCTGTTACGGTCAGGAATAGGTAATCCTTATAGCCAACGTCAATTTTACCCGTTAAACCAAATGTACGTGCCAGGTAATTCGCTTGATTAGCACTTGGGTTGTTGGTACTATTACCCAAATTATAAATCTCAGGAACAGCTAAACCAGATACGCCCGCAGACATTCCAGAATATTCATTTTGAATAAATTGAAAAAGTGCAGTATAGTCAATTTTGAAGTCCCCAGTTTTATTATAGGCATGCGCTATAAAATCCGACACAATTCGAGTAGAATAATTAAATCCGTCCGTAACGCCACCTAAAATATTTTGATATTTATAGGTAGACGTTCCAGCCCAAGATTTTGTAAAATCTGAGAAGGTATATACGCCAGTCGTATTTTTATAGGATTGATTTGATGTAGTAACACCGACACGTCCCAAAACATCAAACCATTCAATTGGTTTATATCTTAATTCCAAGTTACCAATAAAATAATCATTTCTAGTCCGGCTACGATAATTATCTGCCATAAAATAAGGATTATTATAATAGGCATTGAAATAACCATCAGGGGAAGCAAATGGATTATTTTGCCAGTCTTTATAATCGGTCAATGGAATTTGGCCAGGCGTATTTAAAACTCGCTCATAAATATTTGCTGCAGCAGAAGTCGTGTTGTACCTATTTTGAGCGTAATATGTCGAGTAGGTCAAATCAAGTCCTTCCACCAATCTACGCGTTCCAGAAAGCCGTGCCGAGGCTCTATTGTATTTATCACCTGGAATTGTACCCGTTGAAGTCAAATATTGACCTGACAAACGTAATGAACTATTTTCACTCTGCGAAGAGATCGACAAGTTAGTCATATTGGTTACACCTGTATCCCAGAAACCGTCTTTTCCTTTTTTACCTGCATAGCTATACGGAATACTTTGGATGCTACCATCTTGTAATGGATCCCCAATTGGTCGAATTACGCCGTCATAAATTGGACCATATTGCTGATTTTCATGCGGGTTATAGATCTGCAAATCATTGTCAGCTCCCGATCCAAATTGCTTTTGCATCTTCGGAAGAAAGTTTACAGATTCGAATGTAGTCGTATTCTCAAGATCTATTTGGAAGCCTAGACTACCTTTACCTTTTTTAGTTGTTACGATCAAGGCCCCGTTGGCCGCTTGAGAACCATACAATGCTGCAGCATTAGCACCGTTTAGTACAGTAACATCCTCGATATCATCTGGATTTAAGTTACCCAAGATCGATGAAGGGACGATAACGTTATCAACAACGATGAGGGCTTCGTTGTTACCTGTAAGTGAGCGCATACCGCGAAGCATAACCCTAAAATTAGGATTAACCCCCGATGTAACACCTTGTACCAGTAAACCGGCAACTTTACCGGTTAAACCCGTAACGACATTGGACGGCTTTGCTTGCATTAAGTCTTCAGCCTTAATTGTAGTCTGTGCAACACCGACAGAACGACGGCTAGCAGTTAACCCTGCACCAGTCACAACGACTTCATCCAAAACAGACTCGTTGTCACTAAGTTGTATATTATACAAACTTGAACCTTGTGCAACTGTGATTGTTTTGTCTGAATAACCTACAGAACGAAAGACTAAAATTTTTCCAGTAGGAACATTAATGGAATAGTTACCGTTTGCGTCGGTTTGTGTGGCTTGGTTAGTGCCTTGAATAACAATAGTAACTCCTGGCAACCCCTCGCCATTTGTACCTGTCACTCGTCCACTAACCTTCTTTTCTTGGGCGAATGCTACCGAAGTCAGGATAGCACCACCCAATAAAAAACTGAGTAGTTTGTGTTTCATATGTTTATGTTTAATTAAGTATGTTTATTTAAATTCTTGGCAATAAAGCAGCTTGGCTAGCAAATTTTTTACTTCTCAATAATTATTATCAGCTATGTTAGTTAGTCATACATCTTTTAATCGCGCTGTTTCAGCTGTTAAAAAATGTTAAATACAAATTTATAACTTTTTTTAACTTTTGCAATGCAAGCATAACTTTGTGATAACATTTATTTTATAATAAATGTTAACAAACTCATAGACAGTCAATTAATTTCACATATATACGTAACAAAAGATAGTTTTTAGATTAACCGCTGATCATTCATTACCATATGGAAGCTTAACAAGCATGAAAAAGTCCTTCAACTGATCAAAATTGGATTATTATAACAAGTAAAAAATGTTTATACTAATTTCATTTAACAACAAAATATTAAGCTATAAAATCGTTAAAACGATAAAAGAGATCAGCGTTAGTAAACTGAACGCTCCATTAATTCGAAATTAAATCTCACAGGGACTGTAAAACGCACTCGCACTGGCATTCCTTTTAGGTAAGCAGGAGTCCATTTACTTAACCGTTGCATTGCCTCAATCATCATCCTTTTGATACTTAAATCATAATCTCCCTCAATTTCATAATCTTCAGTAGCACCAGACTTATTAACGACGAAACTGACAAGTATGGTTTTCTTTTTATATTTCTCAAAAAATTCTGAGGGAAACTGAACTTTACGCATAACCAATCCAATATCAGCCATTAGATTACCATGATATTTGGGTTCTTGCTTCATGGTCTTGGTAGTATACATATTAATTTTTCCATCGGGCAAATAGCGCTTCCCATTTATTAATATATCTTCTTTATAAAATTCTTCATATTTTGAATGATCCCAACCAGTCCAAATCCCTTCTCGTTTATCATTAACTAATTCACCTTCGATATATTGACCATTTTTATAGTCAAATCTAAAAAAGCCATTTCCTTTCCGAAGTAGCATATTTCCTACCGAATCCAAATACAGCAAATAATGAGGGAAATTGGACTTAGCCTCTGTTTTATTGGGTTCATAATAGACCAAAGCTTTTAATTTTCCATTTGGGTGATAATAAAATGCAGTATCAATCAAATAGGATAGTTCATCATAAAGTTCCACAGATTCGACCTTTCCATTAGGAAAATAAGACACGGTCTCGCCACAATACTTTAATGTTTTTCCATCATAATTTAAACTATGTCCATAAAACTTTGGAAGATTAGTATCGGTATAAAAGGCTTGTACACGATAGATTCTTCTTGGCTCATTTGCAACAGGATAAACTTGTCTATAATAATAAGATTTGTCTTTTGTTGCCAAGAAATCATCTTCTGGGTCCAAAAAACGAATAACTGTATCCTTTGAATTGCCAATATGATTAATCTGACCGTCGGTATTTATCTTTATTTCTTGTGCAAAGACTCGATAAGAACTCCATACTAACAGAAGAAAGATCAACTTTTTCATAAATTAAATTGGTCACTAAATGGTAGACAAATATACCATTATTATCTTAACATTTCCATCCGATAAGCCAACAACAAAGCCAATCTTTAGACTTGCTTCAGCATCAATAAAGCCCCCCTATTCGCTGTAATATAATACTATAAGTATACTGCATCTATACTTCAACTATAGTATAAATGTGCTTATTTGACAGATCAAACTTGCTCATAAAACATAATTGTATTTAGCAGCCTACTTACCGCTTAGAGAAGCAAAAAATTTTTTAGAAGACGGATTGCATCTTGTACCGATGTATTACAATCGTATCGGGATGGTATAACTTATTGCCACAGGCTCTCCTTGCAATCTCCCTGGTTTCCATGGACCAACACTTTGAATAGCTGTTGTAATTTTTTCTTTAACCCCACTAGGAATATCATTGTCATATTTAAAATCACTGAGCTTACCATCTTTGTTGACTACAAATCGTACATTAATTATGGAAGACTTCAATTGAGCAATTAAATGGTCTGGTAGGTCTATCTGCCGAGAAATAGCTTTCATAAATTGGTCCATTTTAAGCGAAGGAATAGGAGCTGACTCCCTTGTATCAGCATCGTATGAAATCACCTCGCCATTGGCACGAAATCTTTTTCCGTTTTGAAGAACGCCAGCTAAATAGTGCTCCTCATAACGGCTCTCCATATTCCAGCCCACCCAATTCCCTTCTCTTTCATTATCTTTTAGCTCACCTTCTATATGGTCACCATTGTCATAATCGAAGTGAATAAATCCATTTCCTCGCTTCAAAAGATAATTTCCCAAAGAATCCAAATACAATAGGTAATATGGTTTGGTTATAGGAGTGCCAGTAAATGGATTTTGACCTGATTGCACTTGGGTAACCAACATTTTCAGCTTGCCCGTGGGATAGTAATAATAAGATGAATCAATAGCTGAACCATTGGTATCGAATTTCTCCAAGCTTTTCAACTGTCCATTCGGATGGTAGGTAGTCGATTCGCCAACATACTTCCAGCCAAAGCCCCCAACTACGCTATCACGGCTATAAGCGAAAGATTTCATGGAATCAGTTGCTGTATAATAGCTAACTATATTAAAAAATCTATTCGATTCATCCCCAACAGGAACAATACATTCATAAGAGTGAGACGCAAGTTTTGTCTTAACTGCATTTCCTGATTTATCAAAGTAATTCACTATCGTATCGTTAATAAACACTTTCCCCCTTGCTTTAGAAGAAAAAGCCTCCGTATTAGCTCCTATAAAAACAAGCACAATTAAAACTAAAATCGATCTTTTCATAAAATATACCAGCGTTAATAAGGACGAAAATACAGCTTTTTCCATAATATAATACCAAAATAAAAGCGGCAATTTCTTTCGAAATTGCCGCTTTTATAAGCATATAAATCTAAGAGATTACTTAACGTCCCACCACACCGGTGTATAGATTACCACGTTACCTGGATAATTTACATTCGAAGTCGCTTCACTGTTGGCGTAAGGCATACGCAATGGCATTCTTCCTGCACCTAAAGTCGATGCGATAGAAGTCGTAAAGAAAGTTGGATAGCCTGTTCTTCTCCACTCAGTCCATGATTCAAAACCTTGGAAACCACACATCGCATAATATTTCTGTGTAATGATAGCTTTGACTTTTGCTTCAACATCACCTGCGAATTTCGCATCTGGTGCTTCCGCTATGTATTTAGCCGCATCATTAGCATTACCCGTAGCTGTAAAACTTGTTATAATACCAGATTCAAACAATGCTTTCGCATCACCTGTTCCCCAACCTTTCACTGCAGCCTCAGCTTGCAAGAATTTGCTTTCTGCAGCTGAAAATAATTTCACAGGCGCGGTTGCTGATGTAGGATCAACAGCACGACCACCAACAAGAGGTGAAGGAGAAGAAACTAATTTTGCTGAATTTGCATTAAAATCACCTTGAAGGATAAATGCAATTGTATCTTGTCCGCTCACTTTATTGAAGAAAGAAAATCTTCTTGGATCACTGTTCTTTACGAATGCTTGAACCACAGTTCCGCTCGCCACAACATTTTGTGTTTTACCTAAACCTACCATCTCATTGTAGAATGGGTTCTCGTTACCACCTGTCGTTGTGTAAGTTATTGAAGCGTCTTGATCTAAAAATTTGGCATTTTTTGCGTAAAGTGCTTTAATACCTGCTGCAGCTTTATTCGCATCCACATTTGAAATGCGCAAATACGCTCTCAATTTCAATGTATTTGCAAAAGCTTTCCATTTATCTAGGTCGCCGTTGAAAATCATATCCTGGGTCGAAACAGGAACAGCTTGTGGCGTTGCCAATAAAGCCAAGCCTTTATCAATATAATTGAATACTGAATCGTATACAACAGCTTGAGCTTCGTATTTAGGATTAAGATTTCCGTTCGCTTTTAATGCCTCTGACAATGGAATATCTCCAAAAGCATCTGTTGCTACTTGAAATGTATAAGCCTTTAATAAGTAAGCAATACCTTTATAATTATCGTTCGCCGCTACATTTGAATTAATGATCAATTCCGCATTGTTCAATGCGCTACGGTACAAAATCAACCACGATCTATCCATGGCTGTATTCAATACTTGATATCTGTCGATAGAACGATATTGAGAAGATGTAGGATTTTGCGTCCAATATTGTCCCCAGATATTACCATATACCTGAAAACCGTTCCCTACAACTTGGCTGATCGCAGCTTCTACTGTAGGTAGTAATAAACTAGGAGTAGCTGTTTCTGGATTGTTTGGGTTTTCATTCACATCCAAAAATTTATTACAGCTAGTCAACCCTAGTGTGCCAACTAAAGCTAAAACTAAAAGCTTCTTAGCATTTTTAAAATTTATAGTTTTCATACTTTACTTGCTCTTAAAATGAAACTTTAACATTGATACCATAATTTCGTAATGAAGGTTGAGCTGTAAAGTCAAAACCTTGTGCATTACCAGCACCAGATGAATTCACCTCTGGATCAGCGTATTTATTTTCGCTTGGCGTCCAAATAAACAGGTTATTTCCAAACACTCCGATAGAAGCCGCTCCAAATGGTGTGTTTTTCAACATGTTTTTTGAGAATTTATACGTGAATGTAAGGTTACGCAATTTGATATATGTCGCATCAACAACATTTACCCCCGCTTCCATATTTGGATAATAATCGATCTTATCATAAGTCGCAGATGTATTAACGACTGAATTTCCTGAAGCGTCCAAATAAACAGAATTTGGGAAAATCTGACCTATACGATCGCCACCTGACTCAGCTGAGGTACCAACAAATCCCATGATGTCTTTTGTTCTAGAGTAGAACACACCACCTTGTTTCGTATCAAATAACGCGCTCATTGACCAGTTTTTATAGCTCAAACTTGTACCCAATGAAGCTTGGAAATCTGGATTATACGTACCTAAATATTCTGGTTTAGAAGAAGCAATGGGTAAGCCTGTTTTTTGATCAACAATAGTACGGCCTTGTGCATCTGTCGCATTTGTAACACCATAAAACTCTCCATAAGGGCGTCCTACGGCAGCTACGATACTCATTCCCGAGAAGCCTCCAACTGATACTTGTTGTACTCCATCCATCAATTCAACAACTTTACTGTTGTTCTTAGTGAATGTTCCAAACAATTCCCATGTCAAGTTTTCTGTTTTCACAGGAGTTCCTCTTAATGTTAATTCCACACCATTATTTTGGACCTTACCTGCATTTACCAAACTGAGCCCGTACCCCGTAGAAAGTGGAATAGGAATGCTTAATATTTGATTTTTCGAATTGTTCTTGTAGTAAGTAAAATCAGCAGATAAACGATTATTGAAGAAGCCCAATTCAGTTCCAACCTCAAACGAAGTTGTGATCTCAGGCTTTAAGTTCAAATTTCCGATAGTATTACCCGACATTAATGCGGATACGTTTCCGAAAGGGAAAGTAGTAGAACCGAACCCTCCAGCAATTGTACTTCTAGAAAAAGTTGAAATCAATTGATAAGGATCTGTATCAGAACCCACTTGCGCCCAGTTAGCGCGGATTTTTGCATAACTGAACTTACTCTTCAATTCAGGAGAGAACAATTCCGATGCAACAAATGATCCACTTACACTTGGATAGAAAAATGAATTATTTTTCTTTGGCAAAGTAGATGACCAATCGTTACGTGCTGTAGCTTGTAAATAAGCGATGTTTTTATAAGAGACGTTCAAATCACCATAAACACCTACTAAACGACGGTTTGACCAAGTATCTTCAATCAGATCCAAAGGACCATTCGAGTTTGCAAGATTATACCATCCCGGAACAACAAGTCCACCACTTGAATTTGTTGCAGTACTATTGGAAGTAGTTTTGCGTTGGCGGATATTATTACCAATCATAAATGAAGCGTCCCAATCGTCGTTAAACTTATGAGTAGCGGTTGCCATGAAATCATGGACAATTTCATTCACGTTAAATTGATCAATACGGTATTGTCCTGGATCAGTTTGAATATTTCCTTCAGAATAATTACCCGAGGTATTATCTATCGGCAAATAGCTATATTTCGGAGATTCAGAACGTCTACGGTCGCTATAATTATCTAAACCTACACGTTCTTGGAATGTTAACCATTCGGTCGGTTTATAATTTACATTGAAGTTCCCCATGATACGGTTCACATCATTATAATTGTTATAGTTAGCCAATACCCAATATGGGTTCATGGTATAAGCACCGTAATAACCATATACGTCATTATGAGCTACACCATTTTCATCCGTATAACCATATCCATTATAGGGATTAGACAAATCTTTTAAACCAACAACATCAATATCTCTCGGCGTTTGTAATAAGTTGTTATAAACAGAACCACCGCCTTGACCACCACCAACATTGTTACTATTGATTCTGCTATAGTTTACCGCAATACCTGCACTAAATTTATTCGAAAACTCCGTCGTTCCATTGAATCGAACACCGTATTTGTTGTAGTTGTCTTTTTTACTAGGATAAACGCCATTTGAATTCAAAGCATTCAATCCAAGATAAAAAGTTGATTTATCCGAGCCACCAGAAAAGCTTAAATTGTTGTCAGAAGCAATACCAAGGTCAAAGAAATCACGTACGTTGTCTTTCACAGCAGAATATGCTTTTTTCTGACGAACGCCATTTACTGCTTGTCCCCATTCTTGTACCTCTCCAGTGAATGGTGCTCCCCAAGACCAGTTTTCTTTCGGATCGTTTGTATAAATCAAATCACCTGCTTTATTGTAGCCAGATGCACCTTGCCCATATTGATTTTGAAATTCTGGCAATTTCAAAATTGATGACAATGTGTTCGTCGAGCTAAATGTGATTTCATTTTTTGCTCCTTTTTTACCACTCTTCGTTGTAATGATTAATGCACCATTGGATGCTCTTGACCCATACAATGCAGCAGCAGCAGGTCCTTTCAGAACGGTTACAGAAGCAATATCATCTGGATTAATATCGTTACCACGGTTACCAAAATCTACACTTGATAAATCACTGGCTCCCCCCATTTTACTTGTGTTATCAATCGGAGTACCATCAACAACGATCAACGCTTGATTATTACCTGAAATAGATGAACCACCACGCAATACGACACGAGATGAACTACCTGGCGAATTAGATGTAGAGGTAATGTTTACCCCCGCTACTTTACCAGCTAAAGAGTTGATCGCGCTCGAATTACGGCCTTCTGTCAATTCATCGCTCTTAATTGTAGGCGCAGAATATCCCAAAGAACGTTTTTCTCTCTTAATTGCATTTGCTGTAACAACAACTTCTTCCAAAGCATTGTCATGATTTACTAGAGAGACATTGAATACAGAACTGTTATTGTTAACAATAATAGTTTTATCATCAAAACCAACGGAACGGAATACGACAACCTTACCTGCCGGTACATTCAATGAATAATTACCATCAGTATCAGTCTGCGTTGCCTGATTAGTTCCTTGTACAACTACTGTCACCCCTGGTATTGCTTTACCGTCAGCAGATGTAACACGACCACTAATCTTCTTTTCTTGAGCGAATGCAACCGAAGTCAGAATCATACCGCCAACAAGAAAACTTAGTAATGTTTGTTTCATGTTTTAGTTAGTTAATTTTATTATTTTTTCTAATCCTATATATTGATATAAATTATATCCGTTATCATAACCGTCTAAACATAAATTGCCTAGACAATAAACAGCAAAAACATAACATGCTATTGCAGTTTATTCAGTAACAGTTGAAAATATTTTTGGAAAAGCGGGCCCCAGGTAGATGCAGGGTCAGTCCTTAGATAAATATCCAGCTGTAAAATTTGCTCTTTTCAGCATTTACAGTAAATAATAGTTAGTGCGATTTTTATTAGCGGTGTCAAATATAGAAAGCCAAAGTTGCTTTTACAAGTTTTTTAACATAATCTCCAGAAAACAGGAAATACCGCAATAATAAGTTCACAATTTTACAAATTGTTACAAAAGAATCATTTTAGAATAAAAACTCTTCAAACAATTTTCAAACAGAATTTTATACGGAATGAGCCATAATTAACAAAACATTAACAATGTTATAAGAAAACGTTAACATGTTATTCTATTATTTTTCTGTATTAAAACACAAGTAATTTATAATGATTCTAAACACTTTAAAATCGAATTATAACAAAAAAAAGACGCCCTACCTTCTCAGGCTGAGCGTCTTTCACTGTGATGTTAAATAAGTGCAAAAGCAACTTATTTATTGATATTTAATCGATATACTCAAATTTAGTGTACGGCACCAAAACTGCAGGAATCTTAATTCCTTTTTCCGTTTGATTATTCTCCAATATCGCTGCGACAATACGTGGTAAAGCTAACGCCGAACCGTTCAAGGTATGTGCCAGTTGCATCTTGCCATCAGTATTTTTAAAACGGACTTTCAAACGATTCGCTTGATAAGTTTCAAAATTGGAAACGGAAGATACCTCTAACCAACGTTTCTGAGCAGAACTATACACTTCCATGTCATAAGTCAATGCAGAAGTAAAACTCATATCTCCACCGCAAAGGCGCAGTACACGGTAAGGCAGCTCTAATTTCTGCAACAGTCCTTGTACGTATAAACTCATTTCTTCCAGCACTTCATAGGACTTTTCAGGATGTACAAGCTGCACCGTCTCCACTTTATCAAATTGGTGCAACCGATTTAATCCACGTACATGTGCCCCGTATGAACCTGCTTCACGACGGAAACATGGTGTATAAGCACAATGTTTGATCGGAAACTGTCCTTCTTTCACAATCTCGTCTCTATAAATGTTGGTGACCGGAACTTCAGCTGTAGGGATCAAATACAGATTGTCGTTACCCACATAGTACATCTGTCCCTCTTTATCCGGTAATTGTCCCGTAGCAAATGCAGAATCTTCATTGACCAAGATAGGCACCTGTACTTCTTCGTATCCTTCTTCTGCTGCCTGATCCAAAAAGAAATTGATCAATGCCCGTTGCAATTTAGCGCCTTTACCTTTATAGATAGGAAAACCTGCACCGGCAACTTTTACGCCAAGCTCTAAATCAACAATATCATATTTGTTCAACAATTCCCAATGCGGCAATGCATCCTCCGACAAAGCCGGGATTTCGCCATGGCTCAAAACAACTTCGTTGTCCTCAGCACTTACACCTGCTGGAACGGATTGATGCGGTAAATTAGGTAATTGTACGATCTTCTCATTCAATGCTGCTTCAATTGTTCCCAATTGATCCAAAAGTTGCTTCACTTGCTCCTTATATCCCGAAGATTTGGATTTAACGGTTTCAGCTTCTTCTTTTTTACCTTGGCGCATCAGATCTCCAATCTGTTTTGCTGCCGCATTAGCCTCTGCCGAAAGTGCGTCAGATTCCGATTGGATCTTACGACGCTCTTCATCTAAACTGATGATTTCGTCGACCAATCCAATTTCCTTGAAATGCTTGACAGCCAATCTTTCGATTACCGTATCCCTGTTCTCACGGATATAATTTAATTGCAACATAATATAAATGTGTTATTTAAAATAGTGAACAAACTTAGATAAATTTGCCTTTATTTACAAGCAATTTTATTCCTAAACCACCATCAAAAAGGCTTTTTGACTACTTTACGGCGCTCTATTTTCATTACACCGCATCGGCTAACATCCATCAGCCCATGGAAGACCAATCTTCCATGAAACCGATGTTTATAACCCATGATCCATAGAAAGAGCGTATCCATTAGACGCCTAATCGATACGCTCTATAATTCGATCTATATTCAAAGCCCTGTGCTGAGATTCAATCTGATGAACTCATGTGATGCGCATTTGCTAAGCAATGTTTACCTCATCGCATAAATAAACATCCTGAATGGCATGTAATAATGCGACACCTTCATTCATTGGCTTTTGAAAAGCCTTACGACCAGATATCAACCCTGTGCCACCTGCACGCTTGTTGATAACCGCAGTTTTTACAGCTTCCTGGATATCATTCTGTCCCGAAGCTCCGCCAGAATTGATCAAGCCTGCCCTGCCGGCAAAGCAATTAAGCACCTGGTAGCGGCACAAATCAATAGGATGATCGGAAGAAAGTTGGGTATACATGCGTTCATCCAGCTTTCCATAACTACTTTTACCCATATTCAGCGCTTTAAAGCCGCCGTTCAATTCGGGTAGTTTTTGCTTAATAATATCTGCTTTGATCGTTACGCCCAAATGATTAGCCTGTCCGGTCAGATCTGCTGCTAAATGATAATCTTTATCCCCGACTTTAAAAGCCGAGTTGCGCAGATAACACCATAATACCGTCGCCATTCCCAAGGAATGGGCTTCTTCAAATGCTTTTGCTACCTCTATAATCTGGCGGTCGGATTCCTCAGACCCAAAGTAAATCGTTGCCCCTACAGCAACAGCCCCCATATTCCAGGCCTCGCGAATTGTTCCGTACAAGATTTGATCGGCTCGATTAGGATAGGTCAATAGTTCATTATGATTTATTTTAACCAAAAACGGAATCTTATGTGCATACTTTCGGGCAACAGCGCCCAAAACACCGAAGGTAGAAGCCACGGCATTACAATTTCCCTCTAAGGCTAGCTTGACGATATTTTCCGGATCAAAATACTGTGGATTTGGCGCAAAGGAAGCTCCTGCACTGTGTTCGATTCCCTGATCAACAGGCAGTATCGAAAGATAACCGGTATTGGCTAATCGACCCGTTCCAAAAAGTTGCCCCAAACTCCGCAAGACCTGAGGACTACGGTCACTCGAACTATATACTTGGTCAATAAATGCTGCTTGTGGAAGATGAAGCATTGTTTTGGAAACTGCGGGTTGATCAAATTCTAACAAATAACTCGCTTCAGCACCCAGATGTGCCTGTATTTTTTCAATGTATTGCATAATTTATTTAAAATAAAGTGATGGAGTTTACCATAATCTTTAAAATAAAACTCCAAAAAGCACAGAATGTTTTAGCGCATATTATATAGTAAAAAAAACTTAACTTTGACCATGTTATATTTAGTTCCAACACCTATTGGCAATCTGGAGGACATGACGTTTCGTGCGATCAATGTCCTGAAAGAAGTGGACCTCATCTTAGCAGAGGATACCAGGACCAGTGCTCCGCTTTTAAAACATTTTGGAATCGACAAAAAAGTATTTGCGCATCATCAGCACAATGAACATAAAGCGGTATCTGAAATCATTAAATTTCTGAAAGAAGGGCAAAACATTGCTTTAATTTCGGACGCAGGGACACCGGCGATCTCAGATCCGGGTTTTTTACTGGTACGTGAGGCCATCAAAGAAGGGCTCGAAGTACAGTGCCTACCAGGTGCAACAGCATTCGTACCCGCGCTTGTCAATTCGGGGCTTCCCAACGACCGTTTTTGCTTTGAAGGCTTTCTACCCGTAAAAAAGGGAAGACAAACACGCTTAAAAGCGTTGGCAGAAGAAAAAAGAACAATGATCTTCTACGAGTCACCACATCGTATTCTCAAAACCATCGAAGAATTTATCACCGTTTTTGGACCAGAAAGACAGGCGTCGATATCACGTGAGTTGAGCAAACTCTATGAAGAAAATGTTCGGGGAACATTAACTGATTTAAAATTACACTTTGAAAACAATCCGATTAAAGGAGAATTTGTATTTTGTGTAGCAGGATTGGAATAAATTTTGACAATCTTTAGGTATTAAAAAGTATTTGACATGAACATGGAACAATTTGCACAGGATGGGCAGGACATAAAAATCATTGAAAAATTGGTGACTAAAGTCCAAGATATGCTTACTCCAGGAGAAAAAATAGATTATATCGCAGTTCAAAAGAAACCTGCTGTAACCATTTTACCGGATAGTATCACGATTAGTAATAAACGCATTTTTATGTGCGAATTTACCAAACTGGGCTTGGCCACTGATTTTGAAATCTTCGGCTGGCAAGACATCAAGGATATTGCTTTTAAGGAAGAAATATTTGGTTCAAAAGTGACTGTTATCCCTTTTACAGGAGAAAATCTGAGCATAGATTATATCCCGAAAGTTCAGGCTAGGAAATTGTATCAATATATTAAAGCCGCCCTTGAAAACTATAAAAAAGCGGAATTGGCGGCCGAAAAAGAAAAAATAGTCATTGCTCCAACAGTTGCGAAGGAAGTGATTATCGAACGACCAGAAAATAATGCCCCGCTTCAGCCAGCAGTTACGGCTCCGGCGGCACCTCAACCTGTTGTATCGGCGCCAGTAACTCCGCCAGCGCCAACGGTACCAAACATCCCGCCCGCTCCACCCGTTAAAGAAGAGGAAGATGATGAAATTACCTTAAAGCTCAAAAAATTAAAAACACTCTTCGACAAACAATTGATTACCCAAGAGGAATACGAGAGTAAAAAGAGAGAAGTTTTATCCAGTTTATAATCATAAATGGGAGAAAATATAGCGTGAAAAACAACTATTTACTGGCACTTTTAAGTGCCTTTTTATTGTGGTTGGGCTGGCCACCAATCCCCTATTCCAGTCCATTGTTATTTATTGGGTTTGTTCCACTACTCATTGCAGTGGAAAATATTATCCGGAGTGAAACATTCAAAAAGAAAGGCCTCAACATATTTCTTACTGCAGGACTCACCGCAGTTGTCTGGAATACGGCCTCTATTTATTGGGTATACAACTCCATTTCGGCAGTTATGCCGCCTTTTGCAGCTGTTATCATCAGTCTGATCCCTTTTTGCCTTGGCGCCGCTTTAATGGCGCTAGCTTTCAGGCTTTATGGGCAATTACGACGTAAAACGAACATCCTGTTATCCCTTTTCGGATTAATGGGATTCTGGATAAGCTATGAATTTCTACACGAATCCTGGGATTTAGCCTTTCCTTGGATGACTTTGGGCAACGGTTTCGCTAGTTTTCATCAATTGATCCAATGGTATGACATCACAGGGGTCTATGGCGGAACAATATGGATCTGGCTGGTCAATATCTTAGTATTTACACTCTACCTCAATCGAAAAGGACTTTATCCGATCAAACGTAAGATTGTACCAATTGCTTCTTTGGCTGCAGTCTTATTAATTCCCAGTACCTACTCGCTGGTACGTTACTTCAACTACGAAGAACATCAGAATCCGGCACAGATTGTCGTTGTACAACCGAATATCGACCCTTATATTAAATTCAATTTAAGTCCTGAAGAACAATTAAATACCTTATTCTCTTTATCAAATTCGGTCGCCAAACCCAATACAGAGTTTTTTATCTGGCCTGAAACTGCGCTTTCACAGAACGGCGATTTTGATGAGGAAAACTTTAGGGAAACTTATTCTTACCAGCGCATTTTAAAATTTTTAGATCAATATAAAAATGGCAATGTACTTTCAGGTATTGAAAGTTATCAGCTTTACAACTATACAAAAACACCTACTGCGCGTGAAATAGCTCCTAATGTATATCAGGATAATTTCAATGCCGCAACATTGATCGATTATTCCTCCAAACTTCAGTTTTACCATAAGTCCAAACTCGTTCCGGGCGTAGAGCAAATGCCTTTTGGAGCAGCGATGAACTTCCTGAAACCTCTATTTAAAGCATTCGGTGGTACGACGGGTGGCTACGGAAAACAGGCTGAACCTTCGGTATTCTATGCCCAGAGCGGTATTGGTGCCGCACCCGTTATCTGCTATGAATCCATCTGGGGCAATTATGTTTCCAAATACGTCAAAAAAGGCGCTCAGTTTATTGCTATTATCACTAATGATGGCTGGTGGGGCAATACTTCGGGTAAAGACCAGCATTTACAGTATGCCAAACTGCGTGCGATTGAAAACAGGCGCTGGGTTGCCCGATCGGCAAATACAGGGATTTCAGGCTTTATCAATCAACGTGGTGATATTGTACAACAGACTAAATGGTGGCAGCCTGCGGCCCTAAATCAGGAAATCAATTTAAATGAAGAAATTACGTTCTACACGCAAGCAGGTGATATCGCTGCCTATTTGGGTTTGGTGCTCGCACTAGGAGGAATTGTGATACTCATCGTGGTCAGACCAAAAAAGAACTTGTCAAAATAGAAAAGTAGCGCCAAACTGAAGTAATAGATTGGCGCTATTTTTTTCATCAGAACGGAAAAATACTCATCTTATTCCTTTCCAGGCAAAAGAGCCTAATTCTGATGAGACCCGCTACGCCAGCACTGTCAGCTACAATTAGGAAAATAAAATGATAAAAATAAGTCATTTAATACCTCTAATTTACTTGAGAGATTTGTAATTTTGCAGCATGCAAGTATATTTTGATAATGCAGCGACTACAGCCTTAGATCCTGAAGTAATAAAAGTAATGGTCGATGTGATGGACAATAACTTTGGAAATCCATCTTCTATCCATAGTCACGGACGACAAGTAAAAACAATTGTAGAAAAAGCACGTAAAACGATCGCCAATCTACTTCATGTATCTCCAGCAGAGATCTTCTTCACATCGGGTGGAACCGAGGCGGACAATATGGCCATCGTTCGGTCAATCGCCGACTTTGGAATAACCCATGCCATCACCTCACCTATTGAGCACCATGCGGTATTGCATACGTTAGAGGAGTTGGAGAAAGCCGGTAAGGTGCACCTCGACTTATTGGAAGTTGACGAAAAAGGTAATTTAAATCTCAACCAGCTGGAAGAACTTTTAAGTACCAATCCGCGTACGTTCGTTTCCATTATGCATGCCAATAATGAGATCGGAAATCTCAACGATATTCAACGTATCTCCGAGTTATGCCAAAAGTATAATGCGATATTCCATTCGGACACTGTACAGACCATGGGGCATTATCCACATGATCTTGGTAGCCTCAAAATAGATTTTATAACAGGGGCTGCCCATAAATTCCATGGCCCGAAAGGAGTTGGTTTTCTTTACATCAATGCGAATAACAAGATTAAACCGTTAATCTATGGTGGAGCACAAGAGCGCAACATGCGTGGTGGAACAGAAAATGTCTATGGAATAGCGGGTCTTGCCAAAGCTTTAGAACTTGCCTATGAGCACATGGAAGAACACCACGCTTATATTCAAGGACTCAAATCTTATATGATCGACGAGTTGCAAAAAGCAATCCCAGAGATTGATTTTAATGGTGTTATAGAACCCGAGAAATCACTTTATACCGTACTGAATGTTTCTTTCCCTTGCAGTGACCTGGCCGACATGCTTTTATTCAACCTGGATATTGCAGGAATCTCTTGCTCTGGTGGCAGTGCCTGTAGCTCAGGAACAGATATAGGCTCGCATGTATTGGGTGCAATCAAATCAAGCTCGGAGCGACCTTCAGTTCGTTTTTCTTTCTGTAAGCATAATACAAAGGAAGAAGTTGACTTCGTCGTAGCAACGTTGAAAGAACTTTGTACAAAGAACAAATAACATTTCCAGATATAGCTTCAAGGATGACCCGCAAGTGAAGAAAAAAATCTCAAGCTTGTAGCAAGAAGAACTTATTCGATAGCCGAAAACAGCTATACATCCAAAAACATAAAAAAGCCGAAAGTATACTTTCGGCTTTTTTATGTGTTAATATGCCCCTTAGGCTATATATCAATTTTTTGTCAAGACATAATATTTGGAAATATCACCCGTAATATCATTTCCGGAAAGATCCAGCTGGCTGAGTATCCGATTTCCTAATTTGAACTTATAGTCGACGCCGTCCAATGTAATGATGTTGCCATCCAATTTCCATTTGCCTTCACGCATAAATACATCATCACTTTTATTAAGGTATTTAGATGAATATTGGTAGGTGTTGTCTGCATGCAATGAAATAAGTGTTTCTATACCATCACAATCCGCACAGGGCATGACACCTCTATATTCACCAATCACTACTTCCGCCTTATCCCTACCTTTTAGGTCCTGTAAATTATCTTTATAGACCGCAACACTTTGTTTGGGATTATCACATCCCACCATTCCAATTGTCAACAACAAACCCACAATCCAAATAAACCTTTTCATCTCATTCCAAATTCAAAAAAATCAGCATCTAACAGTTACACCAATAAATTCATAACAAATTAAATACCAAAAATTTAGAAAAGATTAAAAATCATCTTCATCATCGTCTGTCAAGAATGATAATGCACCTTGTAACTCTCCCAAAGCATGGAAATTACGTGTCTTGCGAGCGATCTCAATTCCGGATTTATAGGTATCAATCGCGGACTGCTGTCTATTCAATTTTTCGTACAATTTACCCAAATGATAATACGTTCCAACATAATCTGGGTTCGTATGTACTAAATTCTCAAATCTTAACATGGCCTCTTGTTCATCTTCCTGCTTGAGATATTCAGCTGCAATCGCATATTTTAAAAATGGATCTTCGGGGCTCTCCTTCAAAAATTCATTCAGTTGATCCAATCGTGTCGACATATCTTTTTTTATTTCAAACTTAGACAAATTGCATTTTATATGCAATTTAATTCTGTATCCACTAAAACAATTCCCCGTCTCTCCATATCACACGAAAGGTTTTTATAAACAGGAACCCCGAATGAGCTGTGATGCTTTATGAAATTACTATGCTAGCATATAAAATGACAATTTACTGACGTAATAAATCTATTGTCAAGAACCGGCTATTTAAAATAAAAAATTACAAAAAAGACAACAAAACACCTCAATATTATATCACATCAAAAAAAATACAAGAAAACAACTGGTAAAATTACAAATTCATCAAAATCTCAAGACAACTTTTTAAAAGCATTTAAAACGCCTTAGCACTTTTTAATTGAAAGAAAATATGGTAAGTTTGAGTAAAACCAATCGTATATGAAAATATTAGTTTGTATAAGTAATGTCCCTGACACTACATCCAAAATCACTTTTACAAATGACAACACTGCATTTAATACAGCTGGTGTACAATTCATTATAAACCCTTATGATGAAATTGCTTTATCCAAAGCAGTTGAGTTGGCCGAAGGTGGAAAAGGAACCGTAACTGTCATCAATGTGGGCGATGCATCGACTGATGCAACCATTCGAAAAGCATTGGCAATTGGTGCAGACAATGCTGTACGGATTAACGCCGTTCCGCGCGATGCTTGGTTTGTTGCGAATCAGATAGCACAATATGCCAAAGACAATGCATTTGATTTGATCTTAACCGGCCGCGAATCAATCGACTATAACGGTGCTCAAGTGGGAGCAATCGTAGGAGAACTGCTGCATATCCCTTCTGTTTCCATTGCCAAAAAAGTTGACATTGCGGGCGACGCAGTCACAGTTGAGCGCGAGATTGAAGGTGGAAAAGAAGTATTGACAGCAAAGCTACCCATCGTCATTGGCACTGCCGAAGGTGTTGCCGAACCTAAAATACCGAATATGCGTGGTATTATGAGCGCACGGACCAAACCATTGGATGTGCTGGAACCTTCCGCAATAGACGTTCTTGAACACATTGTCAGCTATGAGACGCCTGCACCACGGGGTACGGTCAAACTTGTTTACGCTGCCGAGGTAGAAAAATTAGTTTCTCTTCTTCACGACGAAGCTAAAGTTATTTAATCTTTAAACGCTAAAACACTATGTCTATACTCGTATATGTAGAAAATACTGATGGAAAATTCAAAAAATCAGCTTTTGAAGTTGTTTCTTATGCAAAATCCATCGCCGATAACATACAGACTGATCTTGTGGCTATTTCAATCGGAAATGTCGCTGAAGACGAACTTGCTGGTTTGGGTAAGTACGGTGCTTCCAAAGTATTAAATGTCAATAATGAACAACTTGCTTCTTTTGTAAACCAAGCGTATGCAAGCATCATTGCTGAAGCCGTAAAAAGTACCGGTTCAAAAATACTTGTGCTGTCCAACTCATTCTCAGGTAAGGGACTCGCTCCACGTATTGCAGCCAAATTGGAGGCTGGTCTGGCCGATGGCGCACTCGAATTGCCGACCATTAATGGCGACAAATTGACTGTAAAAAAAACAGCGTTCTCCAATAAGGCTTTCGCTACGCTCGAACTAACCTCTGATATAAAAGTCATCGCACTTAGTCCAAATGCATATGAAACAAAAGAGACCGGTGGTAGCGCAAATGTCGAAACTTTTGCTCCGAATATTGACCAAACAGATTTTACAACTATGGTCAAAGAGATTGTTCGTGCAACAGACAAAATATCCCTACCGGAAGCTGAAATCGTCGTCTCTGCCGGCCGTGGTCTAAAAGGACCTGAAAATTGGGGGATAATTGAAGAACTCGCCGATGTGCTTGGCGCGGCTACAGCCTGTTCAAAACCAGTATCCGATGCTGGCTGGCGCCCGCATTCGGAGCACGTAGGCCAGACAGGTATCGTAGTGAGTCCCAATCTCTATATCGCAATCGGTATCTCCGGAGCAATCCAGCATTTGGCTGGAGTAAGCTCATCCAAAACAATCGTTGTCATCAATAAAGATCCAGAAGCGCCCTTTTTCAAGGTGGCCGACTATGGAATTGTAGGCGATGCCTTCGACGTCGTTCCGAAATTAACGCAGGCATTGAAGGCTTACAAAGGTATTTAAAGCTTTCATCCGATATATTCTCCCCATTTATCCAAAATGAATGGGGAGTTTTTAGTTGTTATAATTGCATATAAAAGCAAATTTATCTAAGTTTGTAGACCGCTTTGGAATTAAAATGAAGAAAATCAGATTAGATATCGTTGGTTTATCCTATAGTCAAACACAATCTGGCGCTTATGCTCTTGTATTGGGAGAAGTGGAGGGCAACAGAAGATTGCCCATCATCATCGGCAGCCATGAGGCTCAAGCTATTGCTATTCGGATAGAGAAAATGATTCCTAGTCGTCCGCTCACACACGACCTATTTCAATCTTTTGCAGATTCTTTTGGTATTAAACTCATTGAAGTACTGATCTATAATTTGATTGAAGGGATATTTTATGCTAAAATTATCTGTTCTGACGGCAACAAGATTGTAGAGATTGATGCCCGCACATCCGATGCAGTTGCACTGGCTGTACGGTTTGAAGCTCCGATCTATGCCTACGAATTTATTATGTCCTCTGCTGGAATTATCATTGAAGGACATGAGTTTGCATTTTTGGAAAACCTGGACAAATCCAACAAAGTTCAGGATCCAAGTGTTGTTGAGGTCGAAGAAAAAACACCTTCAAAATCCCCACAAAATCCTTTCTCCTCGTTGACAGATGAGCAACTGGAGCAAGCACTTAATCAGGCATTGACCGAAGAAAACTACGAGCAGGCTGCCTTGATTAGGGATGAGATTTCCAAAAGAAAATAACTCCTTTCATTAAAGCGAAATAAAAATTTTAAATAACATCGATTTATGTCTATTAAATTAAGATTGACCATTATGAGCTTCTTTCAGTTCTTTGTCTGGGGAGCATGGTTGATTACAATAGCAAACTATTGGTTTGGCACAAAACAATGGGATGGTACACAATTTGGAGCTATTTTCGCAACCATGGGGATCGCTTCTTTATTTATGCCTACCCTGATGGGAATTATCGCCGATCGTTGGATAAATGCCGAAAGATTATATTTTATCCTTCACTTATGTTATGCGGGTGTTTTATTCTATTTACCGCAGGTAAATGATCCAAACACTTTTTTTTATGCAATGCTAGCGGCGATGTGTTTTTATATGCCCACTTTGGCCCTATCCAACTCCATTGCATATACGGCATTGAATGAAAATAACTACGATTTGGTCAAGGCATTCCCCCCTATCCGGGTATTCGGAACGATAGGCTTTATCGTCGCCATGTGGATCACCAATTTAACCGGCAACAAGGCTACAGCTTATCAATTTTATATCGCCGGAACCGCAGCGCTGGCTTTAAGTCTCTATGCTTTTACGCTACCTAAATGTCCACCAAAAAAGTTACAACAGGAAGATGCCTCCTGGACACAACTATTAGGCTTAGAGGCATTTAAACTTTTCGGAAATTATAAAATGGCTTTATTTTTTATTTTTTCCATGTTCTTGGGGGCCGCACTCCAACTGACCAATGCCTACGGTGATGTATTCTTGGATGAATTTAAATTCTATCCTAAATTTGCAGAATCTTTCGTTGTGAAATATTCGACTATCATTATGTCGATTTCCCAGATATCCGAGACACTATTTATTTTGGCTATTCCATTTTTTCTCAAAAGATTCGGTATAAAAAAGGTCATGCTGATTTCGATGTTAGCCTGGGTATTACGTTTTGGATTATTCTCGTTTGGTGACCCTGCAGGCGGACTTTGGATGATTGTATTATCCTGTATCGTCTATGGTATGGCATTTGACTTCTTTAATATCTCAGGTTCATTATTTGTCGAAACTTCGACAACATCAAGCATACGCAGCTCGGCACAAGGTTTGTTTATGATGATGACAAATGGTTTTGGTGCCGTTGTAGGCAGTTTTGCATCGGGTTGGATCATTGACCACTACTTTACCAAAAGTTTTCAAAACAGCAAAGATCTCGCACAATATTTAGATACAACAATCGACAACACCCATTTTTTACATTTTCTGCAGGAAAAGAGTATCTCAATCTTACCTGACGGCATGCTAAGTGGTAACCTCATGCTGAAAGACTGGCATGACATCTGGCTAGCTTTTGCCATCTACACCTTGGTTATAGCAGTCCTTTTTGCAGTCTTCTTTAGACATAAACACGAGCGTGAACCGCTCAATTCAAAATAACAAAAAGCCGCTAACTGCGGCTTTTTGTATATTTGTAACATGCAAAGCACAGCAACGGAATTATTCAAAGATTCTCAATCCCACATCTATAATTGGACATTTCAATGGATTAAACAATTTGGCCTTGATAATCAGGGGAGTCATTTTGTTAACTCGATCCTTTTACTCTTACTGGTTGTCTTGTTTTTGATCATCATTGACTATTTCACCAAAAGAACATTACTCCTGTTAACAATCAAAGCCATCAGACGTAGTACCAACCGCTTTGATGATCTGTTGATCCGTAATAAAACACTGAAACTTATTGCTCATTTTGTTCCGATCTTAGTGGCACAATACATCATGCCCATAATTTTCATGGGTTTTCCAACCTGGAAAGAAAACAGCAATAAAATACTTGACATAGCCACGACTGTCGTCAGTTTATTGATTATTCATTCGCTCCTGAAAAGTTTGCGGGATATGCTGCGCATGAAGAAATCTTTTGCAGACAAACCTCTGGAGAGTTATTTACAGGTCTGTCAGATTATCTTATTGTTTATCGGCGGAACGATCTGCTTTTCAATATTGACAGGAAAATCTCCCTGGTCCTTCTTATTATCCTTGGGTGCCGCATCCGCAATTCTGATGTTGGTATTCAAAGACACTATACTAGGATTTGTTGCCAGTATACAAGTTTCGGCCAATGACTCCATCCGTGTCGGAGATTGGATAGAGATGCCCAAATATGGCGCCGATGGAACGGTCAAAGAGATTAACCTCAATAATGTAAAAGTACAGAACTTTGATAAGACCATTACGACGATACCAACACATACGCTATTGTCGGATTCGTTCAAAAATTACAGGGGCATGCAGCAGTCGGGCGGTAGGCGCTTAAAGCGGGCCATAAATATCAAAATTTCCACGATTCGATTTTTAGAAAATGAAGAAATTGAAAAACTCAAAAATATACAGATCCTGCGGCCGTATATCGAAGAGCGCGCCAGGACAATTGACCAATTCAACACCCAACAGCAGATAGATCAGTCAAGCCCCATAAATGGTCGCAAAATGACAAATTTAGGGATGTTCAGAGCTTACACACTCACCTATTTACGTCAAAACCCCAATATCCACAAGACCATGCCCCTGATGGTGCGTCAGCTTGCTTCAACCGAACACGGTGTTCCAGTCGAACTTTATTTCTTTGTAAACGATATCCGCTGGGAATATTACGAAGGAATTGTTTCGGATGTATTCGACCACCTATTTGCCGCCACAAAATACTTCGACCTGGAGATCTTTGAAAATCCGGCATCGGATGATTTTCGGCGTGCTATCCGGCATAAAAGCCTTCATGACTTCGCAGACCAACAACAATAAAAGCGAACGGAATGTTCTTTCTGGCCAATAACATCAGACACTTTCAGAAGAAAATATCGCTGTCGAACCAAGTGTTCAGCGAACTATGTGTTCATATATTGCTAAGGTTCATACCAAACGAATTACCAGGCAAAACCTTGTCTGCATAAATCAAATGAACTGTAAGAACAGGCCAGCCGAGAAGCAGTTAAATGCTGGTATCGTAAGATAGCCTAAAAGGTCTAAAACAGTGAAAGGTAATCTGGGGAGATTACCTTCACTTTAAAAACAAACTAAATTTTCAGACGTGTTTCACAACAGATCTACACATTAACCCTAACTCTTTATGAATCAAAAATTACTCTACACAAATATAGGATCGTTATGTTAAGTGCATCTTAAGCTATCTTTAAACTTAAAACAACTCTACAAATGGTTATTTATCTCACCTCAATAGTCTTTGTTGCCAGGTGTACTCTATTGAAAAGATCAATCGCCTGAACCTCAATCTGATATTTACCAGCTTTAAGTTTGGGCAAATTAGCTGTCCACAGATGACTGGATTTTTCGGGGTTCGAAGGTCTACGCGTATTCTTTAATTCAGTTGCTGTATCGTATTTAGCAAGAGAATTTAGGAATGCCGGATCGTTTTCATTGACAAAATCCATTTCCTTCCATTCGCCCTGATTGATTCTATACGTTACCTTGTCACCTTCCTTTCCAATGAAAAAATTAGCGTATATCGGATATCTCTTTGTGTATTTTTCTGGAACGACCGATGCGCCATATAAATCGATCTGATACGTTGCTGGCTTACCGACAACCTTATAATCAAAACTGTATTGGTTGCCCTCGATTTTTAAGATGGCATATCCTTTTGGTGTACCGTCCCGCATTGTAGAAACAGGAATTCCCTTTTCATTCAACTCGCCTGAATACCAGTCGCCAGAGGTCGTACCCACATTATACTCGTGATGTGGCTTTTCTTGTTTCCATCCTTCGTTTTGCCCATAAAAATATTGCCGCTGAAAGTGTGTATGCGCGGATAAAGACAAGGTATGCTTAAATGGAGCCAAAATATCGAACAGACGTTGTCTATCTTCGTTACGAAAGACATCCGAGTTTTGATGGTATAAAGGAATATGAAATGCCAACACAATCAATTTATCTTTAGCAACGTTTTTTAAGTCATTTTCCACAAAATCAAGCTGATCTTTACGGAATCCGCCTAAATAACCTTTACCTGTCCGTGGATTCGGATAAATGATATTATCAAGAATGATAAAATGCGTATTTCCATAGTTGAACGCATAATTATTGGGGCCAAACGTCCGCTCGAACGATTCATCGGAGAGGCTATCCAGTTTAGCATCATAGTTCATATCGTGGTTTCCCATGACATTATACCATGGTAAGCCCATCGTGGAAATCACCGATTTATATTTTGGCTGAAGTGAAAGATCGTCTCCCACCAAGTCGCCTAAGCTTATTCCGAATTTCGCAATTGTCTTATCGGAAATTTCATTGATCACACCATTTTTGAAATAGGCCAGTTCTTCCTCCGTGTAAGCCTGTGGATCCCCAAAAACGAAAGCTGAAAAATTAGGATCCTCATCTTGTTGATACATTGCAAAATTTACAGCAGCAGGGATTTTTCCTGTAGCAGCAACAGCAGGGTATTTTGAAACTGGACTACCGTTTACCTTATGGATATAATAGAATTTTGGGTGGTTATTTTCATCCAAGGGCAAAGCATAGCCTGTTGGTTTAACCACAAAAATGATGTTGTCATTTCCAACGGGCAATTGGTAATTACCATCTTTATCAGTCGTTGTCACTTCACGCCCGTTACTAACAGAAACAGACGCAATACCTTGTTCGTTTTTATCTAATTTTCCGTTCTTGTTTACGTCCAGATAAACTTTTCCTTTTGCAAAATCTTGCGCCTGCACAGCGTTTACGCATGCCCAGGAAATTGCTAGTGCCAAAAATGCTTTCATATGAAATTTTGTTTTGGCGCTAAAGTATTCGATTCAGGTTAACGGAGTATAAAGAGAATATAAAGAATTTATCAAAAAAACAAAGGAAGCCATTTAATACTCCTGTATTAATTAATCCATATTTGGCAGTATAGTTATAGGGACCTTATCCGTGTTTTATACGTATTCATCCGAATGAGGTCCCTATCAGGTCCCTATTAAGTCCCTATAAAATCCCCATTAACATATATGTTGTTGGCGGGTTAAATCCTTCTTCCATCCTTTGTTTACAGACGGATATTCGGCACAAAAAAAGAGAAACCAATGACTTGATTTCTCTCTTTACCCTTAGGGCCTATTTCTTAACTATCTGGCTTGCGCAGTTGCCAACATGCGGTTGACTTCATCGATCATTGATTTTGCTGCATCGTGCATCCGAGGGTTGCCTGCAAAATCTGCATCCAAAGTGATATGCTTGGACTTATCTTTATAGTTGAACTCTAAATAAAAACGTGGGACTTTAGAATTTGTTGAATCCTGCTGCCATTCAGGACCGGTCATATCGGTATCCAAGTTCCAAAAGCCGAGCTCCATTGCTTTGCGATGCAGGTATAATAAATCGTCTTTTGTAAATTTTACAGTATCGGTAATTAGAGAATCTTTTTTGTCTAAATATTTATAGATACGTGTTTTTGAATTGTATTCGTTGACCATGTGGTTCGGCTCGCCATATTTGAATTCAATGGATTCAAAATCGGCAAAACGAAAAGGGGCATTTTTGATCATATTACTGTAGTAATAAACACAATACATCAAAAACGGCACAATAATACAAAGGCCCAAAAAAATCTTCTTACTCTTGATTGTCATTTCTATAAAATTTTGACAAAAATAAGGATTTATACAGGGTATAAAAGTTTATATCAAGATATGACATAAAACCTACATGAAATTCACGCGTTTAGATATTGGGAGAGCCCGCGTCAACAAAGGTCTTCGCATACCAACTGTCGGAAAGATCAGAGATAATAACACCTTTCCGTGTCGAAACATGAACGAACTTATTATTATGCAGGTATACACCAACATGATCTATTCCATTTCGTCCGAAAGAAAAAAACACGAGATCTCCTTCTTCAAGTTTATCGACCTTTTTTCTCTTTACTATTCCTTCCATGTCACGCGAAGTCCGCGGCAAATTCCCTTTGTATACTTCAATATAGAGCAGATTAACAAATCCCGAGCAATCTACCCCCGATTTGGTCTGTCCACCCATACGATGCGGTATCCCCATCCAATCGTCAATAAAGGAATAAAGGTGCGGATTTAGTTTTTTGGCACTCACATTGAGCAAGTCTGCATAATTGTCAAGTTTGGATCCCGAAAAAGTTTTTCCACGCGCTGAGCTCGCATCTGTCAAAACCGAACCATTGGAAGAATGTGTTTTGGAGCTAAGTACCTTTTTCTTCGTTGAACAACTGCTCAAAAATAGAACTGCACCTAAAAAGAAGATAAAATAAGATCTGACACCCATGCTGTTCGATTTACGTTCTTGCTTAACAAACTTACTTGCATAACAAACTTAATTAAATTGCTGTTGATATCCAATAAATTTGCTTGCCCCCGGAGATTGCTTTTCTTGATAAGAACGTCAGATAAGAAAAAGAATTGTTCAGAAATCGTAACTTTGACGCCTAATTTATTTGAGAATGGAAAAATTAAAAGGTGCATTAGCTGTCTTTTTAGGTGCGAGTAGTTTTGGGATACTATCAACGTTTGTTAAAAAAGCCTATGGTAAAGGGTTGAATTTAGGAGAGGTAACGGGAATTCAGGTATTGTTTGGCATGCTTATCCTTTGGCTTATCTATATCATCATCAAACTCTTTTCGGCAAAGTCATTTCACTCTTCAAGCAAGAAATCTTCATGGATCAAGATATTAATCAGTGGTACTTCGACCGGTTTGGTGAGCATTCTCTATTACAAATGTGTACAGCTCGTCCCGGCTTCGTTGGCCATCGTACTGCTCATGCAGTATATCTGGATCGGTGTGGTAATCGAATTTATCTTTTTCAAGGCAAAACCTTCAAAAAACAACCTGATTGGTATCGGCATTGTACTCATTGCAACATTATTAGCGACTGGACTTCTTGAAAAAGGCTTGCAACACCTCAACCTAACAGGTGTCTTATTTGGTCTTTTAGCAGCGACCGCCTATTCGGTCTTCATGATCGTCAACGGTCGTGTCGGCAATGACTATCACCCCATTCAAAAAAGCGCTATTATGGTAACGGGGGCCTGTATACTGGTCTTCACCTTGTTTCCACCTGCTTATTTATGGAATGGTCAATTTGATGGTAACTTCCTCTATTTCGGCTTGATCCTCTCGCTATTTGGCACGGTCATCCCGCCTTTATTATTTGCCTATGGCCTACCGAAAACGGGCTTCTCCTTAGGCGGAATATTAAGTTCGGCGGAGCTACCCGTAGCCACCTGTATGTCGTTTTTTATACTTCATGAAAGTGTATCCACGATACAATGGCTCGGGGTACTTTTAATCTTGGGTACCGTCATCTGGTTAAATGCAGCAAAGAGCAGTACGCATTAGGCGACCGATCCACTTCTGGTCAGAGTACTGCAGTCAATTTGATCAGGAACACAATTGTGTGCTGCAATCAATAGGGAAATTATGGAATTCCCGTTAACGAAAAAAGGCAATCTTCTCTAATAAGATTGCCTTTTTTATATGTTAAATGTCTCGTCCTGAAATAGCGATACATAAAAAGAATCGTTATGAAAGAAGGCACAAATTATGTAAAGCGTACGCAACGAGATTACACTCTAACGTTCAAGGTGAATGTTGTTAGGGAGATTGAGTCTG
>Ga0209934_1000735_pt1 | contig 29722 bp, 29 predicted proteins | sample ThiBiot_750_plan_2_FD_183950 | JGI IMG/M metagenome (GOLD analysis project Ga0209934, IMG submission 183950) | Wastewater bioreactor microbial communities from Cape Town, South Africa - Thiocy_expt_750_plan (SPAdes) | ecosystem: Engineered > Bioreactor > Thiocyanate-remediating >...
TCGCCAGCGGACTTACTATGCTCGAAACGGCAGCCAACCCCTACATGACCGTGCTCGGTGATGCCGATTCGGCCACGCAACGGCTCAATTTTGCGCAATCTTTCAATGGCCTGGCCGCATTTTTAGCGCCATTAATGGGCGGGACATTTATTCTCTCCGGAAAGACCCTTTCCGGAGGGGAACAGCAATCCATGTCTCGAGAAGAACTCGACAGTTTCCTCAATGCGGAGGCCTCCTCCGTGCAATTGCCCTTTTTGATCATCGGTGTAACCGTTCTGCTAGTCGCTGTGATGATATGGCGCACGGCATTGCCAGAGATCAAGGAGGAAGAGAATTCGGCCAACCAGGTAACCGGCTCAATTTGGGCGGAAAAAAACTTGATATTAGGGGTTCTAGCACAGTTCTTCTATGTGGGCGCACAGGTTTGTATCAGTAGCTTTTTTATCAGGTTTTCCGATAAAGTTGCTGGAGTCGATGAAAAAACGGCTGCATACGTTTTGTCGGGTGCGTTTCTGAGCTTCATGATTGGTCGTTTTATCGGCACTTACCTGATGCGTTTTGTAGCGCCGCCGCGCCTGCTGGCACTCTACAGCCTGATCAACATCGCATTGCTCATTACCGCGGTAGTTACCGAAGGCATGCTTTCGGTTTACGCTTTGGTCGCCGTGCAGTTTTTTATGTCCATCATGTTCCCTACGATTTTTGCGCTCAGTATCCGCGGACTTGGGGAAAAGACCAAAATCGGATCCTCTCTGGTCATCATGTCGATTGTCGGCGGAGCCATCTTTCCTGTCATTATGGGTCAGGTTTCGGACGTTACCTCTATTCAAAAGGCGTATTTGGTCCCGGCGGTCTGTTTTCTGGTCGTCTTGTATTTTGCAATAAAGAACAACTCAATCAAGCAGGTCACTATGGGGGCCTCGCATTGAAATTCTTGGAATTACCTTTAACCACAAAATCATGGATTTACAATTGCAGAATAAGGTCGTCGTCGTAACGGGCGGCGCGAAGGGAATCGGGGAAGGGATTGTCCGAGTGTTGGCCCATGAAGGTGCAATTCCGGTTATCGTAGGCCGTAATGCGGAAGACAATAAAAAAGCGATCGACGCACTTTCAGCTCTGGGACTCGACGCATTTCAGGTAGTGGCGGAGCTCACTCAGCCAGAATCATGCGAACAGTCGGTGGCTACGGTGATGAAAAAATTCGGCCGCATCGACGGATTGGTTAACAATGCGGGCGTTAATGACGGCGTGGGACTGGAATACGGCAACTATGAGGCCTTCATGGCATCGCTGCACAAGAATGTCGTGCATTATTATCTGATGGCACACTACGCATTACCCGCGTTGAAAGCATCCGAAGGCTCTATTGTGAACATTAGTTCGAAAACGGCGGAGACGGGTCAGGGAGGAACATCGGCGTATGCAGCCTCCAATGGCGGCCGCAACGCACTGACCAGGGAATGGGCGGTGGAGCTTTTGAAATACGGCATCCGCGTGAACGCCGTGATCGTATCGGAATGCTGGACGCCGCTGTACGAGAAATGGATCCGAAAATTGCCTAGTCCGGAGGAAAAACTTAAATCGATCACCGCCCACATCCCATTGGAAAACCGGATGACTACCGCAGAAGAGATTGCCAACATGGTATCCTTCCTGCTCTCGCGGCGTTCGAGCCACACGACCGGACAGTTGATCTACGTCGACGGCGGTTACGTCCATCTGGATCGTGCATTGGCCAATTCATAATAGCTTTCAACACGAAATTCACTCTGATCCATTCGAATATGGAAGTTCTGGTCTGTACCACCCCCGGCGAATTTGCTTATCAGCTAGTCGAAAGACCTTCGTTAACGCCGGGAAACACTATTATCAAAATCAAAAGGATCGGCATTTGCGGAACCGACCTGCATGCGTTTGAAGGGACGCAGCCTTTTTTCAGCTATCCTCGCATTCTAGGTCATGAACTGTCCGGGGAAATTTTAGAAACTGAAGGGGCGCCAGGCTTTCATGTCGGCGAAGCGGTAACTTTCATTCCTTATTTCAATTGCGGAAAATGCATCGCCTGCCGGGCTGGCAAGTCTAATTGCTGCACAAGTATTCGCGTTTCCGGAGTGCATATCGACGGCGGCATGACGGAATATCTGTCGATACCCTCCGATGCACTGGTACATGGGGATGGGTTGAGTTTCGATGAGCTGGCACTCGTGGAGATGCTTTCCATTGGAGCACATGGGATTAGGCGGGCGAATGTGAAACAAAACGAAACCGTCCTCGTTGTCGGCGCCGGGCCGATCGGACTCGGTACCATGGAATTCGCACGCATCGCGGGAGCGAAGGTGATCGCGTTGGACATTCATGAGGGAAGACTGGCATTCTGCCGGGAGAAATTGGGCGTTTCGGACACGATCAATGCAGCAACTGATCATGTATTGGAAAAATTACGTTCGATAACACAAGGGGATATGCCTACGGTTATCATCGATGCGACGGGCAGTTTGAAAGCCATTCACGCGGCATTCGACTACTTGGCGCATGGCGGCAGCTATGTGCTGGTGGGGCTGCAAAAGGGTGATATCTGTTTCAATCATCCCGAATTCCACAAGCGTGAGGCGACCTTGATGAGTAGCCGCAATGCAGTACGTGCTGACTTTGAGCATGTCATCACCTGTATGAAAAAAGGGCTTATCGATCCGACCATCTACATTACACATCGCGCGGCGTTCGATCAGGTTAAAGACCAATTCGAATCCTGGCTGAATCCTGCGCAAGGTGTAATTAAGGCCATGGTTGAGATCCGATAATCAAGGGTTATATTGCAATATTTTGAGAATAAATTTCACATATGACTAAAATTCATTAATTTCATTTGAGCTTGTCCGGCTTTTGGAGATCCCATCGTTGACTCGCTTGCTGATGGTAACTCCGGTAACGTGTGTCAACATAACATTGACAAATGCATAGCTGACAATCCGGCTACTCTTTCGATAAAGGTGTTCAAGTAAAAGTCGAATACGCTTCGTGGATAGAAATCGTGCAACCATAAAGGATATTGCGGAAGAATTGAACCTGTCCTCTTCCACCGTTTCAAGAGCGTTGAGCGATCGGGGGCGCATCAGTCAACAGGTGCGTACTGAAGTGCTCAACCTGGCCAGGCGCTGGGGGTACACTAGGAATCCCTTCGCACTGAACCTGCACAATAACCGCTCCAATCACATTGGGTTGATACTTCCTGAATTTACGCATCACTATTTCTCGCAAGCCCTTAAGGGAATAGACCAGGTGGTCAATGAAAAAGGTTATCACCTGATTGTAAACACGCATAATAATGATTGCGGCAAAGAAGCGAATGCCGCAAAGGCGCTGAACGGATTGCTTATCGACGGAATGATTGTATCCCATGCGGGCAACAACGGGCATTTTCAGTATTATAAAGAACTGATGCTAAGCGGCGTCCCCGTCGTATTCTTCGATCGACTGTTTGAAGATCTGAACGCTTCCTACATCATTACAGACGATTTCAGCGGTGCTCAGGACGCAATAGATTACTTGGTCAATACGGGCTGCAAGAAGATAGCATATTTCTGTGGACCAAGTGATATCTCGACAAATTTCCATCGCCAAATGGGTTACCAGGAAGGAATCAGGAAAAGGTGTATCAATACGGGATCCGAACTCATTTTTCCTTGGGACAGCGACAACGAAAGATTGAAAGCTAAGATGAAGCTGTTTTTTACGGAGCACCAGATAGATGGCATTTTTTGTTTTTCTGATTATATCGCCTACGATGCTTTGTGCGTGCTTTGTGAAATGGGAATCAATGTACCCAATCAGGTTAGTATCATCGGCTTCGCGGATGAACCCGTGTCATCCTATTGCATTCCCAGAATAAGTACAATTCATCAATCAGCGGAGATGGTTGGTAGGAGGGCTGCGGAGATCCTGTTTTGGCATCTTGAAAACCCTAATGATGAGAACTTTATCATTGAGCGGTTGCCTACTCGACTGATTCTGCGGGAAAGTACAAAAAAAACGCTGAATGCACTGAATGAGCTAAAAGAATGAACACAGAAGACGGCGTGCAAAAGCGGTTTACTGAAGCCAATCTTCAATTTAAATCAATATCGGTCTTTACTGCCGGCAGGCCATTTTGAAGTAATTATTAAACTATGAGCATTCGGGAAGTTGAGTTAGGTTTACTTTTCGGGATAAGTATCCGATGTAACCGAACTAACTTTTGATAAGAAAATATTGATTTAACGGTCAAAACCAGGTGATTGCAAGCATCCTTAGTTATCTTGTGGTATAGTCACATACTTCCAATTGTATCTTTCATATCAACCAACGCCGACCTTATTACTATGAAACAGACCTGCTTTTTACTCCTATTACTTTTCGGATGCCTCCATGCCGTAGCGCAAATCGACACAACCAGCTATCCCAAAGAAAGGCAGGAAATCAGGGCGCTGATGCGAAACCGGAAGCCTGATGTACAAATTGATTGCAAAGATTTTATTGCGGTAGGTGCCAAGGGCGATATTTCCTTTTCGCACGAGCAATGGCAGGGTGTACAATCCAAGGAGAAAGTGGTTTTTAAATCGGTGTGGCCGGTGCCTGGTAATGAATTCATCCGCATTTATGACGGGAATATGGCCGTAGTGAATTTCCTGATCAATGTACAGCTTGAAGTCGACGGACGGGAGGTGAACATGAAGTCAGGAGACTGGAAGTGTTTCACAAGAACGCCAGCGGCTGGTGCCGTGTAGCCGGGCAGGGTACGGAGGTCGACGAGAAGCTGTTTCCGGTGAAAACGAATTAATGCACTTCAACAAGCAAACAAAGCTTACTCCCAGCGCTGTGCGGTATGTTTGAATTTCGATAGTATCCGTTTGATTGATGTAATGCGTGGGCTGGATGGCCATCCTACTTTTGCCATATCAAAACACAGGATGGTCACATTATCAACATTTCTTCAATTTCCGGTATTGCCCCGAGCGCAGGCTGGTCCATTTACGGCGCTGCAAAGCACGCTGTGATTGGCCTGACCGAAGTGCTGGCTGACGATATCCGCCATCTGGGCATCAAAGTGACGCTGGTTGCTCCGGGCGTATTTCGGACAAACTTCAACAATCCGGACTCGCTGGTATTGTCGCAGCGCAAAATTGATGCTTATTCAGAAGTACGGTCCCAGCAGAAAAAGTTTGCGGCCAAAAGCGGGACGCAGATAGGCGACCCGGCAAAGGCTGCTGAGGTGATGATGGAAATTGCTGGAATGGCACAACCACCTTTGTATTTACTTTTAGGTAGCGACGCTTACGCACGTGCATTCGCCCGGTTGGACCTACTGTCTTCCACGTACAAGGAATGGGAAGTATTGACAAAATCGACGGATTTTAGTGCTTAATACGACATTTGGATTGGCGAAGCCGATGACCTGGGGAAAGGTTACGGAACCGAGATGATGCGCCAGGCGATTGATCGTTGTTTTGTGCCAAACGCTGCTGAGACGATCCTAAGGAGAATTTCCCCAGGACTACATGGCTATCTGACGCAAAAGAAAAAGTCCCGCACCTCTCAACCAGCCGGATGCGGGACTTTAATTCAATAATTGTGAAATGCCGGATGAGCGTTAATGCTCCAATTGTGTGTACCGCCTATGGTTCTTCATCCGCCAGGACAATCCAGGCCGGTGCATATCGCGCTCATATTACGGATTCCCTTGGACGGATTCTGATGAGCGGTACCAGCCGATCAAAGTACTCAACAGGCAGCCCTTTGAAATATTCCTGAATTACCCACATGCCTTCTGTTTTGAAAGGTAGAATGAAGTGGCTCCCGCTGGTTAAATAGAATATAGCGAAGCCGAGTTGTAATTTCCTGTTATTATGAAAAATCTCGATCCGGGAAATGTCTCCCTCCTTCAAAACGACCACCGCATCTGAAAGCTCAATTTCCAGTTGATGCACATCGGGTAAGCTGGTAATCACAACGCCTCTCGAATAGGGCCAATGGTTAAGATCGACGCTCACGATCATGCCCGGCACGGCCAGCGAAGCCAAGGAGAGTAAAAAGACCACAGCCCTGCCAATTTCTGGATAGGGGGTAGAGAAGCGCGCAAAAAATACGGCGTGCATGGTCACGCCAAACATGATGAGCCCCATCAGGACAAACAAATACTCAGACCTGAAAAAAAATGACTGTGCGGTCGTTCGATATATCCGCTGGACTTTCATCGGGGAATTGGTGCCGATCGTATCACGCGTGAATCGTATCATGCGCCAGATCAGCCAGCCCATGGGAAGGAAAATGATTAGAAAGATGATCAGTGTCCCCATGTCACAAAGCTTATAAGGGCCGCTAGATTGACGAAGTTGCCGAAAGGTGCAGACCGCACCAATTACCGGTAAGCTTTGGTGGAGGAAAAGCCTTTGATTAAAAGCAAAAAGAGACTGGCTGACAGAATGACCAGTACAATGGTATTACTTGTAATGTACTTGGCAGTAAGGGCAGCTGTGATCGCTACGATCCAGAAGCTGAAAATGTATTTTGCCCAGTGAAATTTATCCATGAGTCCGCTGATTTTACCGATTGTAAATATAATCATATAAAGGTTACAGTATATAGCGGCGACTGTTCAATTCGGATAATTTGGACAAACATCAAGGATGTATGAATCAGAGGCCCAGGCTGTCGGGAGCCTATATATGTGCTCTGAAAGTTCTAGTGCATCAGTGCCGAAGTAATTGGCCTGGAATTTGGGCATCTACAAGGAAAAAAAATCGTATCGTAATATTGCGATGTTATTTTTTTCGGTTATGTTTGCATCATGGGAGTCACGAAAACGGAAATATTCACAGCGCAACAAAACCGGATCGCAGATTTGGCGAAAGCATTTGCACACCCTGCGCGGGTGGCAATCTTGCAGCTGCTCATTGCCCGAAAGGCATGTGTTTGCGGTGACTTGGTGGATGAACTGGACCTTGCGCAGGCGACTGTGTCCCAGCATTTGAAGGAGTTGAAGCGGATAGGAATCATTCAGGGAGAGATTAATCCTCCACGCGTTTGCTATTGCATTAATCCACCGGTATGGGAAGAGGCAAGAGAGGTGTTCGGCTCAATGCTGGAATCCTTCGAACAGGTTACATGCTGCAATTAGACAGGCATTTTTTTGAGTAAATCAATCGTAATATTACATTATAACAATCAATATATGGCAAATCAAACAAATCAGGTTACTGCTGGGCCGATGACCTGGGGCGACTTCAAACGTACGCTCGAACAAAACCCTGACTTGCACCTGCAATTTGAATATGAAGCAGGAAAGTTCGTAGATAGCTCATACCATATCACCGAAATCAAGCAGGCGCCGATCGTGTCGGTCGATTGCGGCGGTCAGATGAACAGCTGGACCGAGGTTATCGTGCAGCTTTGGGAACCGTCGGTGAAAGAGGCTGACCGGTCCATGAAAGTGGGCAAGGCGCTTAAAATCGTTGGGGTCGTGGAGAAATCATTGCCTTTGAACCCGAATGCGATAGTGAAAATTGAATTTGGCAATTCGAAGTTCGACACGCGGCAGATGTATCCCGGCGAATTCGTTACCGAAGGCGACACCTTTACGGTAAATTTGGTACCCGACTTCACGCAGTGTAAGGCACTTTCGCGCAACCAAAGCTGCGGAACATCGTCGGCCGACGCGTCCTGCTGCGCTCCCGCAGAAAAAAAGGAAGAGCCTGAGTTGGTTGTAGTCGCTGAGGAAACGTCTTGTTGCACACCGGGAGGCGGCTGTTGCTAATTAACCACCTAATAGCATATCGATGACGATCAGAGAACTGTTACCCGATGATTGGCCTTCCGTCCGGGGCATCTACGCTCAGGGCATTGCAACCACTGAGGCAACACTCGAAACGAGTCCGCCGGAATGGGAGGCGTGGGATCTCCCATCATCGGCTACCGTGAGGAAATCGGCCAAATGAAAGGGGCCTGGCGGGATGTCAATTTGTTGGAACGCAGAAGTAAAACAATAGGAATCAATTAAATAAACATGAAAAAAGTATTAGTGCTATGCACCGGCAACAGCTGCCGGAGCCAGATTGCCGAAGGGTATTTGAGACATTTTGCCGGTGATAAGGCCATCGTATACAGTGCCGGGGTAGAAACGCATGGCGTAAATCCCAAAGCGATCGCGATTATGGCGGAAGACGGGATGGATATTTCCAGTCATACGTCGAACAACGTGGACGAATATGGCGACATCGATTTTGATTTCGTGATCACCGTTTGTGACAATGCCAAAGAGCGCTGCCCTTATTTCCCCGGTAATGCAAAGCAATTCCATCACAACTTTCCCGATCCGGCGAAAGCAACGGGTACTGAGGACGAGATTCTGAATGCGTTCCGGGCCGTCCGTGGGCAGATCAAAACATACTCCGAAAACTTTGTAAAGAATAATCTGTAAGTAATGTCTGCCAACAATTGCGCTCCCGCGGCCAACCGCAAGAAACTCGGATTCTTCGACCGGTATCTGACGTTGTGGATTTTCCTCGCGATGGCCTTGGGGGTTATTCTTGGAAATGTCGCGCCATCAGTACCTGGGTATATCAATCGATTTTCCAGCGGCACTACCAACATCCCTCTGGCCATCGGTTTGATTCTGATGATGTATCCGCCGCTAGCCAAGGTGAAGTATGACAAAATGGGAGAGGTTTTTCGAAACACCCGGGTAATGATCGTTTCCCTTCTGCTGAACTGGATCGTCGGTCCGGTGCTGATGTTCGTGCTTGCAGTGGTCTTTCTGCCCAATCATCCTGACTACATGACTGGACTGATACTGATCGGCCTCGCGCGCTGCATTGCCATGGTACTCGTGTGGAATGAACTTGCGGAAGGCAGCCGGGAATATGCAGCAGGGTTGGTTGCGCTGAATAGCGTGTTTCAAGTATTGCTGTATAGTTTCTATGCCTATTTCTTCATAACGGTTTTACCGCCTTTGATCGGTTTGGAAGGACTGGTTGTTAACATTACGATAGGCGAAATTGCGGCCAGTGTAGGCATTTACCTTGGAATTCCGTTTGCAGCTGGAATCCTAAGTCGTATCGGGCTGACAGCCTCGAAGGGGGAGGAGTGGTACGAGACTAAATTTCTCCCCCTCATTTCCCCGATTACTTTGATCGCGCTGCTGGCTACGATCATTTTGATGTTCAGCCTGAAAGGTGAATTGATCGTTAAATTGCCCGGAGACGTACTTCTGATTGCCATTCCGCTAGTGATTTATTTCGTGGTCATGTTCCTGGTGAGTTTCTTCGTCGCAAAATCACGCGGGGCCGATTACGCCCAGAACGTGTCCATTGCATTTACCGCGTCGGGAAATAATTTCGAGTTAGCGATTGCAGTCGCGATCGGTGTTTTTGGCATCAACTCGGGTCAGGCATTTGTGGGCGTAATTGGCCCGTTGGTGGAGGTGCCGGCTTTGATAGCGCTGGTGAATGCAGCTTTTTGGCTGAGAGATAGATATTATAAACCAACAATCGGCTGAGTACGGACGATGGAAATTGCATTTATTTCTGATGTCCCACGCCAATTTTCCGACTTCGGGAGCCTGGAAAATTGGCGGGATGTAGTGCCTTTTGCAACCAACCGTAGCTTACATTTTTTGAATTGCTGATTGATTTAGCAAATTTTTGATTCTTAATCTGTTATACTGTTGCAGTAGGATGGGATAAACATTATAGACGATGTTACAAAGCATAATCGAAATCGCTGCCAATACTTTGCCCGATCCTAAGGCGCTCGCCATACTTAACGCGAAGAACACAAAACAGCTATAATGAAACCGTTCTTGTACTGCGATGGTCGTCAAATAGGCGCGGGCGCTGGCTGTACCTGAAATTCGTCTATGTTTTTTTCCAAGGCTCCGGTTGACGCGGCTGACAAACATCCCATCCTGCACCAGCCAGCGCATAGCCCTTATCCCAATCATTTCATAAATGCGCCGATTACTGCTCAATGTCAAAAAAGACACCCATCTGGCTGGGATGGTGTAGGCGAACACGCTTACACCAATATAAATGTAGACCAACCATAGCGAGTGTTTTTCAGCAAAGTATTGCCCCCAATAATGGCCCGTCACGCTAAACACGATGACCGTCCAAAATATGTTGATCAATTGATTGAACATTGAGCCGCAAATAAATAGATGCCAACATATTCCTGAGCTGCCAGACAGAATACCTGGGAGCTCTCCCAAACGCCGCGCCTCCCTGTCCCCGCGATGGCGCCCGGTAGGGTCACGATTGCCGCCGTGGCCAAACAGAGAGCTGCTACCAGGGCCGTGATCGCTTGATTATTTCCAGCATTTCAGCTTTGGTATTTAGATTTTCTGTTGGAGCCTCTCCCATGAGCCTCCGTTGTGGGCGTCCACGCCCGCAGATCTCAACATGCTTTCGGCCATCCCGCTCCTTGCTCCACTCCGGCAGCAGGTAATTACCGGTTTGCCTTTTTTGAGCAGCATATCCGCCTTTGCGTTGATCTGATCGAGGGGAATGTTGATGCTCCCTGAAATATGCCCTGAGGCGAACTCCTTGGCTGAGCGAACATCCACAACAAGTGCCCCTTGCTGTACAAGGTCTTTGTAATCTATGCTTTTTGATCCGAATAATGATGATAAAATTCCCATAGCCTTCCTTTTTTGTTTTCTTAATGAATGATACAAATCTCGGAATGGGAGGCGAGCCCGTCAGTGATATTTGTCACATTCCTCTTTGCCCCATCTTTTTTTAGCAGGCGGGATGTAACCTCCCTGAATGAATTCAGATCGGTTGCAAGCCGGTGTTAACAGTTAGCCAGAAGCGTTCATTCCACAATATCCCTGATCATCTTGCGGATTTCCAGGCTCGTCATACTACTCTGTCTGGGCGTAGTCTGGGTGAAAATAATACCCGCGATTTGATGCTTCGAATCCTGCCACGGGTGGGTGCCAAACAAGCCGGGACTACTGCTTTCCAGCACACGGCCGTCGGCATCGACCACGTCGAGCCAGTTTCCAACTCCATAACGGACTGGTCTTTGAGGCGTTGTTGAAAATGGATTGGTAACGTATGGCGTCCCGGTGATTTTCGCGTCTTCGGTCTGGTCGCTGAGCATGGTCCCGATAGCGCTTTCGCTTAGTACGCGATTGCCATTATAGGTGCCGCGGTTCACCAGCATTTCCAGGAATCTGAGATAGTCGGCAGCGGTGGTGTGCACGCCGCCTGCGATGATCGGGTTGCGAACGGAACGGTATTCGGCCGTCATGCCGCAAGGCTTGGCAATGCGCTCATCGAACAGTTCCTGCCAACTTTTCCCGGAGACGATTTCGGCAACCCTGCCACCGATCTGCATACCTGCACTTCCATAATCGAACTGGGTGCCGGGGCTGGCGACCAATGGCGTATAAACGGCGATGGAATCAACTGCCTGCGCCAGGGTCATCAGTCTTTTGTACTCGTATTTTTGAGGCGAATCGCCTCCGAAGCCCGCTGTGTGCGCAAACAACTGCCGGATGGTAATGCCACCTTTCCGATGCGCGGTGAAAATCGGCAGGTACTTGCCAATACTGTCGGAAAGCGTCAGCTTGCCCTCGTCGACAAGGCTCAGAATGACGGCTGCCGAAAGCCATTTGGTGGCCGAAGCGATCGGTTTGCTGGTATGTTCGTCCAGGCCGATCCCTTTTTTGTAAATCAGCTTACCATTTTGCGAAACGAGCACGATCACCTGATCGTTGTAATCGGCAAGGTGCGCTTCCACAAATTTGTCTACTTCGTCGAAATTGTAAACCGGGGGTGTCTCCGGCGAGACTTCGTCGGTGCGGCAGGAGCAAAACAGGAGAGCGCAAGCCGTCAGGAACCTGAATATGTTCGTCATGTCGTTTTTTATGATTTGCGTTTTTAAAGGTTTCTTGGGCAAAACAAGCGTAGAAACGAAAGACTGAAAAAGTAAATCCATGAAATCCAATAAATCTGACATGGAATGCCCGGGATTGCCGATGAACGGGTTTATTCATTTTGAACGCCCCGGTCCTGATCAGCTCGAAAGCTTCTAAGGGGCATATGATACAGACGTGATGGATTCGGGCTGGACGGGGCCAAAAGGCGGTCTTGAGTCGGGAGTTTTAAAAAAATCCTGAACATGCGTGGGAGTTTTTCAAATTTGCCGGTCTATCTTCATAGCAAGCCTTCCCGCACTTATCGGCAGGGCAGAAGGGTGAGAGAATATTGCACGTATATAAATCCACGTAAGCCGAAGGCAACCGCTGATGATCCGGAATTTAAATCAAGATAACTCCGACGACCAAGTTCTGTTAAACAGGATGAGGCTAGGGGATTATTCAGCTTTCGGGTCCATTTATGAACGGTACTGGGCCAGACTTTTCAATGCGGCCTGTAAGCGTACGGGAGACGAGGATTCGGCCAAAGACATTACGCAAGATATTTTTTTACAGCTTTGGCAACGCAGGCAGGAGTTAGAGATTGATAACCTGCCGGCTTACCTGCTTACGGCGGTGAGAAACAATGTTTTTAAATACATGGAAAAGCAGCAGCGCTACATCCCTATTTCGGAGCTGGTTGAGCAATTATTGTCCTCGGGCGAGTATACCGATGGTCAGTTGGCCATAACCGAACTGACGGCGCGTTTTACAAAGCTGTTGGAGCGGCTCACCCCGTCACAGCAGGAAATTTTCAGGCTGCGCTATGAGGAGGAAATGGGCACTATGGATATTGCCAGGAGACTGAACATTGCCCAGAAAACGGTCCAAAATCAACTGACCAGAAGCGTGGCGCAGATCAGACAGGCAATCGGGGTGATCGCTATTATGATCGCGGGCTGCCCCTGAAAGTTCCCGGAATGGGCAGTGCATGGTAGAAAACACACAAGCGTATCGACAAATGAGCAAGGAAGAGTTTTTACAAATACTGGAAAAGTACAGAAAAGGGAGTGCCACCGAAGAAGAGGAGGCCTTTTTACTGGCATATTATGAGCTGTTTGAATCTGTTCAAGACCGCACCGATCTGAAAGATGCTGAGCAGGTCAGGCGACTGAAAGAAAGTATCAAATCAGAAATTGACCTGCGATCGGCTGCTCTTGAAGAAGTCAGTGCGGGTGGATCGAAGCCAGGGATGCTGTACCGTTATGCAGCCTGGCTTGTAGCGGCAACATTTTTGATTGTGGGTGGTTTGTACTTTTTTAAAAGCCGTAAACCTGCTCAACTGGCGAAGATGTCCCCAATAGAGAGTGTTCAAAAAAGTGGCCGGATCGTGCCGGGAAGCTACCAGGCCACTCTCACGCTAGGAAATGGGGAAGTAATAAGGTTAGACGATCAGCAGAAGGGATTGATCCGGCAGCAAGACGGTGTTTCGGTGCAAAAGCGCGAAAGCGGGCACCTGGTTTACAGCGCCGGGAAAACTGCGAACGCGGCTGTTCATACCGTGTCCACTCCGAGAGGCGGGCAGTATCAGCTCACATTATCGGACGGTACCACCGTATGGCTGAATGCGGCCACCTCGATCCGGTTTCCGGCAGTATTCTCAGATACGATCCGAAGCGTGGAGCTGCGTGGCGAAGCTTATTTCGAAGTGGCGCACGATGCCGGCAAGCCGTTCCAGGTGCGGTCAGACGGACAGTTGATCACCGTCTTAGGCACGCGCTTTAATGTAGCCGCCTATTCAGACGAGCCTTCTACACGGACTACGCTGCTTGAAGGAAAGGTAAAAGTGATGACAACGAGTCCGCAGCGCGAGCAGCGCACAGGTGAAGGTAAGATTTTAAAGCCCGGGCAGCAATCGCTGCTGACAGGAGGTCTGATGCAGATAGCCAATGTTGATGCTGAAAATTCTGTGGCCTGGAAAAATGGCTATTTCAGGTTTGATAAGGCGGATATCCGAAGTGTGATGCGGCAGATAGCCCGTTGGTACGATGTCGAAGTCGAGTATCGGGGCAAAGCGGGAGCGGATCTTTTTGCCGGCGAAATAAAGCGTGACGAGGACATTGCGAACGTGCTGCGCATCATTCAGCTCAATAATGTGGATGTACGGGTGAATGGGCGCAAGATCATTGTTAACTATTAATCCGCTGCTTTTCAATGTGTAATTACTGAATTTTACTACCTATATCTTCATAATCCTATGCTCCTTACTCCCTACCGAAGGCTGGGTAGGCGAGAATGGTATGCCCGTGCGCAACGTTCATTTGCTGCGCGGGTTACGCTGCTCGCTTCCCTGGTCCTGCTGCTGACCCTTCATGCGAAAGCATTCGCACAGAAGATTACGATTAAAGGTGAGAACATCTCGCTTGAAAATGCACTGATCTCTATCGGTAAGCAGAGCGGACATTACTTTTTCTATAAATACAACGAGATCAAAGACGCTCACCCCGTATCGCTGGATCTAAAAAATGCAACGCTCGAAAGTGCACTGACCGAAAGTTTCCGGGGGCAGCCTTTTGAGTACAAGGTTGAGCGGAAGACGATTATTGTCAATAAAACAAAAGCGGAGCCCGCTGCCAAGCCAGCCAAAAAGGAAACTTCGGGACGTGTTGTAGACCAGAAGGGCCAGCCGCTGCCCGGGGCAGCGGTGCGTGTGCAAAATTCAGACGCCGCGACGGTCACTGACGAGGCCGGGATATTCACTTTCGCTGATTTGCCTGCTAATGCTACGCTGCTTGTGACCTATACCGGTTTCGCCAGCCAGTATGTCCGTATCGCCGGGCAAAGCGCTGTAACAGTGGTAATGCACGAGGACCCTCAGAACCTGAATGCGTTGGTGGTGGTCGGGTATGGAGTCCAGCAGCGGAAAGATATCACGGGTTCTGTCAGTTCGATCAATGCGGAAAAGATGAAAGATCAGGCGGTTTTCACCTTGGATAATGCGATGGCCGGACAAATGCCCGGCGTGCAAATTTCCCAGGCAACAGGCGCTCCCGGGGGCGGCTCCTCGGTGCGCATACGCGGCGCAGGTTCTCTGAGTGCGGGCAATGATCCATTGTATGTGATCGACGGCTTTCCGGTCAGTGGCGATTTTAACCAGACCAATAACCCGCTCAATACGATCAATCCGTCGGATATTGCCGATATCCAGGTGCTGAAAGACGCGTCGGCTACGGCGATTTACGGTTCGCGCGGTTCAAATGGCGTTGTCATCATTACGACCAAATCGGGCAAAAGCGGTACGTCCAAAATCGACTTCAATATAAGCACCGGAATCCAGCAGGTTGAGCGCGTCCTGGACGTGCTGAATGCCAGCGAGTATGCTGCTTACCTGAATGAGGCGCGTAATAACGCCTGGGTTAATTCGGGTCCAGGCAGAAGCGCGTCGGACCCCAATAGTGCCAGAACAAACAATGTGATGTACCAACTACCTGAGATCACGGCAAACCCTGCTGCGCTGGGGAGGGGGACGGACTGGCAAAAGGAGATTTTCAGGACTGCCAGCGTAAACAACTACCAACTCAACTTCTCAGGGGGCAATGAGCGGACCCGCTTCTTTGTATCAGGAGGATATCTCGACCAAAAGGGTATCATCCTGAACTCGGGAATGAAGCGCTATTCATTCAGGATCAATGTAGATTCCCAGGTACATAAGCGCGTCAGGGTCGGCGCGAACCTGACCCCTTCCTATGTGACCAACGATCTGGTGAATGCCGAGGGTAATTGGCAGGCGGGTGGCATCGTGCAGTCTGCAATTACGGCCGCACCTTTTATGAAGCCGTACGATTCTGAGGGGAATTATACGAAGATTACCGGTTTGAACATTGGTACCAGCGAGGTCGATAATCCGGTAAAGCTTGCCAGGGAATCGTATTACAAACAGGGGACGTTGAGATTGTTGGGAACTGCATTTGCAGAGGTGACAATACTGGACGGGTTAACCTTTAAAACATTGGTAGGTACCGATTTGCGTAATTTCAAGGAAAATATATTCAGCCCGTCTATTGTCAACCCCAACAGCGTCAATGCTACAAAAGTGCCGACTGCGAATGCGGTCACCACGGAGAACAAAAGCTGGCTGGCCGAATACACATTGAGCTACACCAGGCAGTTTGGCAAACACGCATTGAGCGCACTTGCAGGCTACACGGCACAAAAAGATTACCTGGACAATAGCAGCATTGCTGCAACGAATTTTGCAAATGACCAGATCAAGACCATTAATGCGGCAGGACTGATCACCAGCGCAGCCACTACGCAGGAAGAATGGGCACTGCTATCGTACCTGGCCAGGGTCAACTATGGTTACAATGACAAATACCTATTGACTGCAACAATGAGAAGGGATGGTTCTTCGCGTTTTGGAGCCGATAACAAATGGGGCTTTTTTCCTTCACTATCGCTCGGCTGGCATCTGTCCGAGGAGCATTTTCTGAAAAATATTAAATGGCTTAGTGAGCTTCGTCTTCGGGCCAGCTATGGGCTTACGGGCAATAATTTTATCAGCAACTACGGCCACATTGGGTTGACCGGGATTGAAAACTATATTTTTGGCGGCAGCGGCGGATCGATCGCCAATGGGATCAGGCTGACCAACATTCCCAACAGCCTGCTCGGCTGGGAGAAAAACAATCAGCTCGATATCGGCCTTGAAGTCGGATTGGCCCAAAACCGTTTTTCGCTCACGCTCGACTATTATCTCAAAAACACCTCCGACCTTCTTCTCAATGTGCCTGTACCCACACTCACGGGTTATGTGACAGCACTTCAGAACATCGGTAAAATCCGCAATCGCGGTCTGGAATTTGCGGTCACGAGCCGAAATCTGGTGAATAGGGTCAAATGGACGACCGACTTTAACATCTCGACAAACAAGGTCAAGGTTTTAGCGCTGGGGCCCGACGGTTCTCCCATCATTTCCCGCCAAGCGACTTCTGCCAATGCATCTACGCATATCACGGCCGTCGGCGGTGAGCCGGGCACTTTCTATGGTTACCGTGTCGCGGGCGTTTATCAAAACCAGCAAGAGGTCGAAAACCTGCCGGGTATTTCAGGAGAGTCCAAGCCAGGGCAGCTTCGGTTTGCGGATATCGACGGCGATGGCCGGATTACCAGCAATGACAGAACAGAGCTGGGCAGCCCTTTTCCGGATTTTACTTATGGGATGACCAACAAGCTCTCATTCAAAAACCTGGATTTCTCGGTGACCATTCAGGGTGTCCAGGGTTTCGAGGTGCTGAATATGGCACGCAGGTATTACGGGAACTATGCAGGCTCGTATAATGTGCTCAAAAGCGCCTCCCAGGGATGGCGGTCGGAGCAGGAGCCGGGCAACGGCACTTCACCGATGGTCGACCGTAATTTCGGGGCCATGCCGGGAAGTAACCTGGTGAACAATGTCACATCCTTGTTTGTAGAGGATGGCTCATTCCTGCGCGTTCGGAATATGACCCTGGGCTACACAATCCCCGGGGCAATGCTGAAAAGGCTCGGGCTAGCCAATGCGCGGGTGAATTTCAGCGTACAGAATGCCTTCACTTTTACCCGTTACGAAGGGTATAACCCGGAGGTGAGCATACAGGGTGGCAGTACGCTGGTACCGGGCGTGGATGCGGGCGGATACCCGTTGGCGCGCACCTTCATGTTGGGAATAAGTCTTGGCCTTTAAATCAGATAAGTGATGATAAATAATATTAAAATGAGGCTTTGGGTGATCCTGGTCCCGTTCCTTGCCTCGGGTTGTAGCGACAATTTTCTTGACCTGGCACCTGTTTCGCAGCTCAATGGAAACAGTTTTTACAAAACAGAAGCGGATATTAAAAACGCCCTGACCGCTACATATGGTGCATTGCAGGCACCGGGCATTTATTATTCTTCTATGCATGTGATCGGCGACCTGCGTTCGGACGACACGTGGATACCAAATCCAAATGCGGGAGCAAATCTGCAGGAGGTCGACGAATTTAAAAATAATGCCTTCAATACGATCAGCAGTTCCACCTGGAGTGCACACTATCAAGGCATCCAGTCGGCCAATATTGTCATTGACAAAATTGCCGATGTGCCGATGGAAACTTCGGTAAAGGCTCGGTATATCGGAGAAACGAAATTTTTGAGGGCGCTCATGTATTTCAACCTTGTCCGCACTTTCGGTGACGTTCCACTGGTATTGGAAGTGATTAACAACCCTTCTGAAGGCTATGCCTACGGGAGGGAGGCTACCGGGAATGTCTATGAGCAGATTGTCAGTGACTTAAGAGAAGCTGGGGCGGTATTGCCTGAGCAGGTCGCCAGCGCGGAGATCGGGCGAGCTACCAGGGGGGCAGCAATGGCGCTGCTTGGCAAAGTTTATCTGACCCTGGGGCAATGGGACCTTGCTGCGCAAACATTGAAAGCGCTCATCGGGATGGGGACCTACCAGCTCCTGCCCAATTATGCCAACCTGTTCGGCGCTTCGAACGAGAATAGCAGGGAATCCATTTTTGAAGTACAATTCAAAAAGGGCTCGTCGGGCGAAGGAAGTCCTTACACAAACCAGTTTGCTCCGATCGGATCAGGCACAGCGGTGACGGGGCTTGGCAATCCCCTGGGACAAAACATACCTACCGATGCGATTGTGGCAGCTTACGAAACCGGGGATTTGCGAAAAAATGCGTCGATGCAAACCACTTATACGCTCAACGGCAATACCGTCACACACAACTATGTGGCGAAATACCTTGGGCAGCCGGCCGCCAATCTGGATAGCGACAACAACTGGATCGTGCTCCGGTACGCGGATGTGCTGCTGATGTACGCGGAGGCCTTGAACGAGCTTGGCTTTGCGGCGAACGGGGAGGCATTCCTTTACCTCAACCAGGTGCGCAATCGTGCCGGACTGGCCTCCAAAACGAGCAATAACCCTGATCCGTCACTTCAAATCGCCTCACAGGCGGCGTTCAGGCTCGCGATCGAACAGGAGCGGCGGGTGGAGCTGGCATTCGAGGGACATCGCTGGTTCGATCTGGTCAGGACCAACCGTGCGCTACCTGTACTGGCATCTCTTGGAATGAAGGCGCACCATGTTTTGCTGCCGGTACCCAATAGTCAGATTGAGATTAATCCAGGCGTAGTTACCCAAAACCCCGGTTACAATTAACAAGCGACGCAACGTGTCCGGTAAACACGTGCACGCTGTTTCTTTTCAGCTTAACAATGAGAACGCACTTTTTCTTTTGGTTGATCCTGTTTTTGCGGGCGACCGTCTTGGCGCAACCCGTCGTAACCCTTAATATAAAGGCTGATGGCTACCGTGGGATTTGGTATAGCAATCAGCCTTCCCGCGATGAATTTGCTTATAAATATAGTGGGGGACTGGGCACCTATCCTGCAAATCACTATCCGTTTTCAGTGTACGCAGAGAAGGTAAACAAGACCTTTTTTTGCTATGGCGGAACGGATGAAAAAGGGAAGACGCTATTGCACATGGTGTCCTACTTCGATCACAAAACGGGGAAAGTTCCGCGGCCCACCGTCGTCCTTGACAAGCAGACGGATAATGCGCACGACAATCCGGTGATCAATATCGACGAGCAGGGCTACATCTGGATCTTCTCTACCGCCCACGGCACCAATACGCCCTCGTTTATCCACAAAAGTGCTAAGCCGTACGACATCGAGACCTTTGAGCAGATCTTTGCGACCAAAAAAGTAACCGGTGGCAGCGCGCCACTGAATAATTTCTCTTACCTGCAAAGCTGGTATGTGAGCGGGAAAGGGTTTCTGAACCTGTTTACCCACTACGACAGAAATGTGATTCCGGGCCAACCCCGAAAACCGAGGCGAACTACCTCGTACATGACAAGTAGAGACGGCATCAATTATTCGGAATGGAAAGATATTGCCGCCATCGGAGAAGGGCATTACCAGACTAGCGGGAGTTTCCGGGATCAGAAAATCGGCACCGCATTTAACTATCATCCGGTCAAAGAGCGAGAAAACGGGTTGAACTACCGAACGAACCTGTACTATATGGAGACTGACGATTTCGGAGAAACTTGGCAAGACGCAGCAGGCAGGAAACTAACCGTGCCCCTCACCAAAATTATTAACCCTTCATTGGTATACGACTATGAAGCCGAAGGCTTGAATGTGTACATTAATGATCTCACATTTGACGGGAATGGTAACCCGGTCATACTTTTTCTTACCAGCAAGGGTTTCGAGCCTGGGCCCGCCAGTGGCCCAAGGCAATGGCGCACTGCCCGTTTTGACGGTAAGTCGTGGATCATCCTGCCGGTAACGGTTTCTGATCATAACTACGACATGGGCTCTCTTTATATTGATGAAAAGGGGAAATGGCTGATCGTCGGGCCAACGGCGGCCGGCCGCGAGCCCTATGGAACCGGTGGGGAAATGGTGCTTTGGACGAGTAATGATCAGGGTCGGTCCTGGTTGTCGAAGCAACTGACCAGCGCAAGTAGCCGGAACCATTCCTACGCCCGCAGGCCCGTGTCAGCCCACGACGATTTCTTTGCTTTCTGGGCGGATGGTAGCAGCCTGACAAAGTCCGTCTCGCAGCTTTACTTCTGTAATAAAAATGGAGATGTGTTCAGGTTGCCGTCAAAAATGGGCGGTCGGAATCAAAAGCCTGAACGAGTGCATAGGTAGGTATGTGTTAAAATTTTATTTGCTTATCCGGGCCAAACTCGGATCAAAACGCTCAAACCTAGGTGCTTGAAAGAAACGCCCTGTAAAGGCAAGACATCTCCCCTTCATTTTAAGTGAATCGGGAACTTAGCTACCGGTCCCACGATTTGACCGTCGGCGATGTAGATCCTGCGATCCGCCCGGCGTGCGAAGTCTCCATCGTGGGTAACGACCAGGACAGTTTGTTGCCTTTCCTTGGCCAGCTCTTTGAATAGGGCAAAGACGGTCGCAGTGTGGGCGCTGTCCAGGTTACCGGTAGGCTCGTCGCCCATTGCAATCGAAGGATCGTTGATCAGCGCCCTGGCAATGGCGACGCGTTGCTGCTGGACGCCGGCATTCCCGCGCGCGTGGTGGGCGTATTTGCCGACTACCACGACGACACGGACCTTGCCTATTCGGTAATGGCTTCCTGGCCGCTGGTGAAAGAACGGCTCAATGGACGCCCCGAAGACCAGCCTTTCGAGAATACCAATGGCAGTACCCATTGTTTCGCCCTTTTCAATGACCGGTTCACCGGCAGCATTCTCTGGCTGTTTAACCGAGAGTCGCTGCAACTTGTCGGCATTGCATTTTTCCTCTCCGCGCCGGTGGCCTGGTGGGTGATGAAGGGCTGGCTGAGCAACTTCGAATACCGCATTTCCCTCGGACCGGCCATTTTTCTGCCGACGTTGGTGGCAACGCTGGTGATTGCGCTGATCACGGTGAGTTTTCAAAGTGTGAAAGCGGCGGTGACGAATCCGGTAAAATCGTTGCGAGGTGAGTGATACGAGATAAAAGGAGCTTTACACTTTCAGCAACTTCTTGTTGCATGGACATTTACGGAATGACAAGCTGGCCCAACCAAACTGGTGTGTGCAAGGTAGGTTACCGAACAGGTTACCAGATGTTTTGACCCGAATTGAATCCAAAAGATAAGCTTATCTTTCCTAAACTGGCAATAAAGAGTTTTTTGAATTCAAGAAGCGTTCTTGAGATGCTCTTAGTTATCCCACTGGGAACATAACCTAAGATCAATCCGCTATCGGTCCCTAGGTTACTTTGATTGATGTTTGGCTTGCGTCATTTCCTGTGTTGATTGTTTCTGGGAGTGTCAAAAGCTTGGTAAGTTGTTCGATTTCAATCCCCTCAACTGCACCCTAAGGGACAAGTCGTTTTTAAACGCTCTTGGCCTTTTTTTGTGTTGGTAAATTGCTTGTAATCTGATAGATAAGATCGATGCCTTCGTTGAGTCGAGCGGTTCGATGTTTGCTATATAGTGTTTGTCAAAATAGTCGAAAAAACGTTCTCTTAAAATTGGGATAGTATACAAGTTCTGAGAAACTTACTTAAGGAGTTCCCAAATAGGGTATTTTTGAGAATAGTAGATATGCATCTGAAAAAATAGCCGGGCAATGAAGACTTTTGGGATGATTTTTAGGATACTTGGTTTTTGTTGGATTCTTGGGTGTGCAGATAAAGATAGTAAGCAAATAGTGAAAGAAAGGGGGTTTTGGGTTTTAGTCGATCCAGAAGAATGGCTGTTTTTTCCGGCCATCTCACTTAATCAGGCTTCATGTGATGCTGATTTCATATCGAAAAACTTAGGTGATGGATTTAGGGTTCCTTTGGAGGGAATCCCGGATTCCGCAATCTCAAAACTTCGCAGATCTATGGACACTTTGGAACTGGTACACAAAATCCCCGCTGTTGGTGGAATGTACAATTACGTACTTGTAAGTGCCGGGGAGATTAAATATGAGATTGCGAGGAAATTTTATCAGACTAAAAGTCAGCTGCGGTCAAACTTGCTGATTTCGACTCGACGAAAAAGTGTGAACTTGATTTACGATCAATTCCCAATCCATGTTTTAAGTGTTTCTACAATTTTTTGCCTCGAGAAGCGATCCTTGGATGTACTACCGGTCGAGTGCAAGCAAGATCCAGGCGATCCGGACAACTTCCTATATAAAATATGCGAATATTTGCGTTCCAGAAATAGGTATAGCGAACTTGCAAGCAAATATAGGATCAAGAAAGTTACTCGTGATACACTTGATAATAAGACTGTGATCAAGGTTAGTCTTTCATGCTGCTATTTTGGTGATGTTGCCTATTTTGATCTACGGACCAAAGAGCTAATCAGTATTAATTACAGCCACAGGTAGGCAATTTTCGATAGTTTCAAGGAGACGACATTTTAAGAGGAAGGTATTCATATTTTACAAAATTGGAATGCTTAGTGTATTTTCTGAAAATGAAGAATTTACTACCACCGGCAGATTACATGGAATCAACTCGTCTTGGTATGCAGCATACTTCGAATGTGTTGGTACGGTTCCAGTCGATGCTTAACTGGGCTGCATATGACGAAAAGAAGGTCCCCTCTTTGGTACTAACATTGAAACGGACCACTTATCCGACACTATTCTACAGGACTGCTAATTTGCTTTGGGTACTTCCGCAAAAAATTGCGACTAGAATTTCTGATCAGGCAATTTCTGTTGTTGAAACCAAGAGTTTTTCGCAAGCAGTAAAGATTGAACTGGTCGCCCGATTGTCAGAAACGGATTAAAAAAAGTCGTTGAAAAAGGGTGAGCAGAAAGTCAGCCCGAATAACCCGTGGCTGATTACTGGCCCGGATGATTACCGGATGAAGCGGGGGCAATTAGTTCCATGGTAAGTGGGTCGGGCTTGCCGCTGAAATACTTGTCCAACACCGATTGAAACACGGGATTTGTCCCTGGTGCAAGATTGAACAGGGTCATACAGGATCTCAATTTAAGATCATCCGGGCTGCCCATAATCTGGTAAGCAGACTTACCTTCAACGGCCAGTATTGCCTCGGATATTTGGATCAATCTTGGACCGAGTATGGGGTGGTCCAGATACCTGGCGGCCTCGTCAAGGTTTTCGATGGCATAACGGATGGAAATGCTGCTTCGCCCAAGGCCTTTTAATTGTGGGAAAATATACCACATCCAATGCCCCTGCTTCCGGCCATTTCTGATTTCGGCCAATGCTGAGTCAAAGTCATGTTGCTGGGCATCCAAAAATTTCTGCATACAACGTCTGATTTGGCGATTAATGAAGAAGTTTCGAAAGCGCTCAAAAATCCGCGCCAGTTACCCGGTGTATAGAACAGTTTGAAACCTGCCTTGGGCCCGCACCTAAGCAAACCAAGCCAAATGATGCATCTGAGCAGTGCAATCACGTAAATTTAAAAACCGCCAGGATGATGATCGAGAAAAATACCAGCAGTTGAACCAGGTAAAACCTGCTGAGTTTTAGTATCGAGGATTGGGCTGCCGTATTTGGCCCTTCACCTTCAATGGACAGACTGCTTTTCAAACGTTTCATGTGCCTGTTGCCTACCAGCATGCCATTTACAGGCAGCAGCAGGATGAGCGCAAGTTTGAGCTGAAGCCAGAGCTGTGATAAATAAATGCCCTCGGTAACCGCCATCAGTCCGATAGCGGAAACGAGCAATAATGCGCCGCCTACCGGTAACAGCTTGCCTAGACCCGACATCAGTGTCAGCATACCAGCCACCGCTTTGTCCTGCGAGTTGAGCAGCTTTACAAACACGCGGAACACTACAAATTCCGCGACGGTCGTGCCAATCATCAGCACCATACCGGAAAGGTGGAAAACCAGGAATAATTGTCTTAATGTGAAGATGTCCATTTTTTTGTCTTTATGTTGTGATCGTTTCAAAGGACAAATCTCGCGATCCCAACACGCCGGGTCATTCACCCAGGTTAACTAATGCTTTCGCGCCAATCTTTTTCGAATGCGGCTGAGTGATTGTGGTTTGATGCCCACATAGGAAGCAATATAATATTGCGGTATGCGCTGGGCAATGTCGGGGAAATTATCGAAGAGGTTTTGATAGCGCTGCTCCGGCGAGTCGGTGTAGAGTGAGCTGATCTGGTGGATGGCGGTCACATAGACTTCCCCGAGTGCCAACCGGCCAAACCGGTCTCCTTCTCTTACCTGCTGATAAAGTGCCTCTATATTTGACTTGCTGATGCTGTAAACGATTGCATCCTCGAGGGCCTGGATGTTGGTCTGTGCAGGTTGTTTCCAATTTCTTAGCTGTCACACCATTTTTTGAATGCCGGGGTTTTTTCACGGGACAATGCCGCTACGCAAATCGGAGCACTTTGGGTTTAAAGGTTTATCCTGTCTCCGGCATTGTCTGGATAGGTAATGACCAAAAATCGGAGTATGCCTGTGGACCTGTTCATGATCTTGTGAGATGCCTCTTTTCTAACGGAAATGCTGCTGTTTGCTTGTAATTTCCATTCTCTGCCTTCCAGCAGAAATATCGCCTCGCCTTCAAGCACGTAGAAAAACTGGTCGCTGTTGCTAAATATATAACTAAGCTTTGGCGAATTTATCACCTTATCTTGTCCTGTTTTTTGCGTTCGTAACTTGCCCGTACTTCACAAGCCACTTTTCAACGGCCTGCACGCTGCCCCAGTCCGAGCCAGATCAAAATGAGTTTGCCTACTTTGTATGACGGTGTTCGGCGGGTTCCGTTTTTTCTTTAACTACACGATCCTGGGCCAGCGGCTGCCTTTTCAGATGAGTTTGCGACCAAGCTTCATTACCTTTTCGAGCCATTTCATTCGCTGCATATCGGTTGTTTTCCGCATGAACCCGAAAGTGGTAAACCGGATCGGGTCGAAGCCGACGTAACCGAACACGATGTGTTTCAGGATCTGGTACTGGGATGCGCGGTAAATGATGTAATACCACCATTTCGGGGTGTCCATCGTCACCAGGATCCGCATGCTTTTGCCTTTGAGCAGCTTCTCCGGGAATATTTTGCCTGACTGGTGCTTGAATGCGAAGCCGGGAAGCAATATCCGGTCGATGAAGCCTTTCATTTTGGCCGGCATGAAACCCCACCAGTTCGGGTAGGCGAGTACCACGTGGTCGGCCCAGGCAAGGAGCTGCTGCGCTTCGGCCAGGTCTTCTTCGAGCGGCATATCCACGCCATTTTTATACCCGTCGTGCAGGGTTGCATCAAAGTTTAGCCGGGATATATAAATCCTCTTGCAGACCGCGCCTGCGCTTTCCGCGCCCTTTTCGTATGCATCGAGTAATGCTTTGCAAAATGAATTTTCGGACGGGTGGCCCAGGATGAGTAATATGTGCTTTCCCATTGCATCATCATGTTTAAATTGACAATACAAAGTTGCCACCCGGGCGGCGGGCGTACCTGACACAAATGCGTCAAAAAATTATGGATGTGCTAGTTTCTGACGAATGCGGGTGAGCGTTTGACGCTCAATACCAAGGTAGCTGCAAAGGTGGGAGAGGGATACCCGGTTGAAAAGTCCGGGATGCTTTTCGATGAACGTCAGATAACGCGCTTCGGCCGTTTGGAAGATAAAACTCTCAATGCGGGCCTGCTGACGCTTCAATATTTCTTCCGCCACCAGCCGGCCGTACCGCTCAAAGCCGGTCGATTGCTGGTAGGCCCATTGCAGATCTTCGTAGGAAAGACAAGCCATCACCGTCGGTTCCAGGCACTGGATCGTGTAATTGCTGGGCTGACGGGTTAGAAAAGAGTGGTAATGCGTCGCATAATCGCCTGCCTGATAAAATCCGACGGTTATTTCATCACCCGTGGAATCGACGTAAAATGACCGTACAAGACCACTCGTAATGAAACCTATTGCTTTCTGAATGGTGCCCGCCTCGAGAAAGAATTCTTTCTTTTGAAGGTTATGGAATGAGAGCTTCGAAGCAAACAATGACAGCTCGTTGTCCGTTAACGCAGGACAAATTTGCTTCAGCGCAAGTATGTATTCCTCCTTTTCTGATGCCATAACGAGCTGACTTTACCCCAATAAGCATTCGTGCAGATATCTCTGTTGAGACTTGCATTTGAATTTAAACTATAAATTCTATCTATATGGAATCGGGAGGTAAATAATACGGTCGTCTACCACATGAAAAAAAGCTGTCTCCCAGGGGAAACAGCTTTTTTTTAATCTGTTGATTTTAGGCTTTGGCCGTGTCGCGTAAAACTTTGATACTGTCGTGTGCTGCATTAATGCCTTGCGCCTGGCTCCGGACTATTTCTTGCGCCTGAGCCGGCAGCCCGGTGTCAGATAACGCGTCCTGATATGCTTTCTTGATCGCATCTTCGCCACGCTCGGCTTCTGAGAGAATGCTCGCCCGGTCACTTCCACCGAAGACGGATTTGATATCGATCCATACCCGGTGCAAAGTCCCGCTCACGCTTTTATCTTCTTCCAAATGCGGGGCAGTGCCTGCGATTGCCGAAAGCTCTTGCACGTTTTTGCGGCTCTGCTGCGCGTATTCTTCGAAAATCGCCTTCAAGTCGACATTTTCATCATTGATATCTTCGATCACTTTTTCAAAGCCTGCGATGCGGTCGTTATTGATTTCGATCAGATCGCCCAGAACGCCATTTACATTTTCAGTTGCCATTGTGTTTTCAGATTTGTTGTAAGGCCGTACTCCTTCCAATATCATGCCAGCTGGATTTTAATGTGCACTGAAGAGTGTTACGTGGACGCACCCGAATAGATGGCGGCCTACACTGGGCGTAGCCCTCCGCTCGATGCTAAATTCAGCTTAGCAGGCATTAAAGCCGCGCGGCGGACTGCTTTTTTTTTCGACTATCGCTTTTGCCAATCTAGGACCCAGAGCCAATTCCGCGTACATGAAAGAGACTCAATTTTGAAACCAGGATGACCTTGATTCACAGTGATCATCCTGGCAATGTGATCGACGCTGACAAACTAATAAGACTTGTAAACGGTCAGTATTACTCCACATTCAAAATGCTTACAACAGATTGGTTGCAGTTTCTGCACAGTATCAATGGTATTAAAAATGGGCATTCCTTGTCCCAGAATGGAAGGATTGATAAATAAATGCAGTTCGTCAACCAGTCCTTCCTTAATCAAATTCGAAACAAACGTCGCGCCACCATAAACTATAATGTCGCCACCAGCGCTTTGTTTAATTTCGGTTATTTTTTCGACCAGATTGCCGTTTTCAACGGTTGTATTTTTCCACTCTGATTTGCTTAGCGTTTTGCTAAACACTATTTTGTGAGTCTCCGAATAAATAATGCCGGCATCTTGTTCCGGGTTTTTGGCATCCTCCGCCACAGCAGCCCAGTGTGGAATAAATCCGGTCGCGAGATTTCTACCCAATAAAATAGTGTCGACCGGTTTTGTAATCTCTTCGACATATTTTTTCACGTCCTCCGACCAGTCGAATACTAACCAGTCCATTTCACCATTTGGTCCCGATATAAAGCCATCGATAGACATCTGAACCTGCAATTTTAACTTTCTCATTTTTGCTATAAATTAATATGAAACCATTTGGTTGCAAATATATATGCAACCAAATGGTTTCGCAATTTTTTTCAACTTTTTTAGTGAAATTTTGGCAGCCCGGGAGAAGAGCTCGTCCTTGCTGTCCGTCGTCACGTGAGCCAGCGCACGTCTTTCGTGTGAGGTATATCACATCGTGCTCAATGTTTTGTGCGTAACACACAGGTAGGCAGCGAGTTGCGTTTTGGGCAACCGTTGGAGCGGGTATAATACACCTGAAAATCGTTGTCCCACCAATCCTCCATGGCGAATGCGAGAATATGCTGCTTGTCGGTCGCCTCGTCGGTGTACACAAGCTTTGTGAGCCCGGAAAATGGAAGATATGATACAAATTTTCCATTTACACTAACCCGATTTATTTAGGCATTCGGAAAGTGAGTCCTGCGAATTCGAGTATATGGTATAGTTTATCATCGCGGAATTTTACGTTGAAACCGCCAAAACCGGAATTTATCCCGGTGGTGAACGCATGGTCAGAATCGATTATATCCAGCGGGATTTCGTAGGAGCTACCTAAGGTCTTAAGTCTGAGCATAATTACGCTGTCCGGTGATACATACAATTCAGCACTTTTGAATTTGCTGTCCCCAATCAATAGCTGATATCCATAATGCTCATATAAGCCGGTCCGTTTAGACCACAGCGACGGGTCAATCGGCTTTAAACAATATCCCAGATTATAATCCCTGTTATCTTCGCGTCGAAAAAGGAAATAGACCCCTTTGAGCTTATCAAAGATCAGCGATTGACCCCTGCGCGGGATAGTGTCGTTGCCTTTTATGTCGTGAGCAATGAATTCCGATTCACTAACCGGTTTCAACACCAGCTTTTGCCCCCTGCCGGAAAGTGTAAGTTGGTGGTTCGCCAGTTTCACTACATTATAGGAGCTTGATTCAGCGTAAATACCGACGTATTTCGCTAATGTGCTGTCGGGAAGGGTAATTGGCTTTCGCTGACTGCCCACCGAATGAGTGATGGGCGAAGGAAACAGGTCCCGGACATGTAGGCCAAACCTGGGGAGCTGATTAAAACAGAACGTCTCAGCCGTTTGTCCGCCTTCTGCTGTATTAGTGAGTACCAATAAGGCAGCGTTACGTTCGGGAATCAATAGAAGTTTCGCATGCGAAAAGCCGGCGCTGCCGGAATGAAACATCGCAAATGTTGAATCGTTTTGAAACATAAACCAGCCAAGCCCCTTCTTATTAGTCTCCAGGGGGACATGGCTATTTTGCACGGTAAACATTTCCCTGGCTGTTGCTTGCCTGAGCAGCGCCGTGGACTTGCCCCGATAGGCCTGTAACATGCCGATGGCATACTTGGCGAAGTCATTCATATCCGTATAAATACCTCCGGAAGCAATATCCCTCAATTCATATTCGCGTGCTTCTTTGCCATAGGCATAAATCTTTGTCCGGTTTTTAAGTCCATCCATCGCGAAGCCGGAATGCTTCATTCCCAGTACGTTAAAAATGTTTTGATGGACATACCTGGCATAATCTGTTTTCGTAATGTCCCGAACCAGATGCCCCAGAATATTATAGCCCGCATTTGAATATAGCCCTGCCAATCCGGGAGGATAAACCAGGTAAGTTTGATTGATAAACCCGAGTACGTCGGTATATTTTCCCGAACCTAAATCTGAATTTTTCCATATGTCAGACTGGATGCCGGAGGTGTGGGTGATAAGTGTTTTGACGGTAACCGAGTCTAA
>Ga0209934_1000787_pt1 | contig 26597 bp, 32 predicted proteins | sample ThiBiot_750_plan_2_FD_183950 | JGI IMG/M metagenome (GOLD analysis project Ga0209934, IMG submission 183950) | Wastewater bioreactor microbial communities from Cape Town, South Africa - Thiocy_expt_750_plan (SPAdes) | ecosystem: Engineered > Bioreactor > Thiocyanate-remediating >...
TTTTTGGATATTTTTGGTGAAATAGATTCAATCCAGAACTTCTTTGACATAATGAAAAATAGATTTCAAAGAGAGTTTTTGGTTTCAATTTTTGTGACTGCCCTGAGTTTACATAAAAAGTTGCATTAGCGATTTTATCCATATTTTTGGACAGTTTAGCTGGTGGTATTGTGCAATCATTGTTTACAACGTTCTGTTAGGGGACAAAACCTAATTCAGCAACTTTTGCTGCTGAATTAGGTTTCTCCCCCTTATCCCCTGGTCTATTGTAGATAAGGGTTTAAGTAAAAAGCCCAAATTCCCTTGATTCTTCGCAGGGATTCTCCGCAAAGCGAAAAATCCGCGTCCCTCCCAAATTGAAACCATATGATTTTAAGTAATTAAAACATATTATAACATATTGCAGAAAAATGGCAGCATCAGCAAAGCATTTTCTTGACACGCAACTGGGGCGGTACTTGATGAGTACGCTCTTTGTTGGAGTTGGGCTGGAAACTGCACGATATGTGATACTTTTCCCAAATGAACCTATGCCTCTTCTACGCGCTGCATCATATCCGCTAATGATGCCTATGGCAGTGATGCTACCCGTCGTCGAAAATACACGTGCTGGTCCAACTCTACGTAAGGCAGTAGAAACAATTACACCCGCATTGGTTTAGGAATTTCACATATTTTTAACTTCAATGAGCAACGAAGCCGATGAAGTTGCATATTTTAATTTAACAAATCGATATGTACCATATCGAAAATGTAATAGCACGAATGATTTATCCAGAAAAAAACCAACATATAGTCTCTATGTGTTAACTTCATACTTACAACAGTTATATCCATTTCATGTTCGAAACACATTAATTATTCGAACACCGGTTGATGCTTGCATCTGGAATGATTCTTTGCTACATGGTCTTAATATAATTCCAGTAATTCATGAGTATTCAGTAGAAGATTTAGAGGATATGAACGGAAATGATGCACATGATGCACATGTATGTTTATTTATAATATATGTTAACTATACATCATATCATATTACGATAATTAATGAACACGAAACACATTTAAATTACCTGGAAACATGCATTAAACAAATTAACACATTTTCGCAAAAGCCTTATACTTTAAAACTTGTATTCGATACAATTCAAGAAGATGCAAATGACATATATTGTGTTGCTTACATGGCCTATTTTATTGAAAAAATTATGAGTAATTATGATGAGTGTAGCGCGTATGAAGTGTTATATTCTACAGGCAATGCATTAATGCAGTTGACTCCGGCAGCACGCATTGACATGATTGTAGATTATTGGAATAATTTATATAGTAGAATTGTTGCTGCCGCTGCGGCACATTAGACGATAACAACATGTTGTAACAACCATGTTGCTGATACATATGATAGTGGTGCTATAAGAATCATAACTAACCATAATGGTATAGCTGTTTTGTTTGGTTGTCCTATTCCAAACTCTCGATATGTGCCATTTTCATTATACAAAACAGACGGATGTATGTAGATAATAATTGCAACTAAGATTAAGTAAATAATAATTGCAACTAATAGTTTGTTATCCATTTGGTTTCGCATTAGATTATTTCGCCGCCACGGCGGCGTCACATACTTTTGCTTCATAGCCGGATACAACGCCACCAATCGCAAAACACCACATTAAATAGTAAGATGCAACTGCTGCTATTAAAAATGTTTGACTTGCACCAGGAATATATTGTAAAATAACAGATTCAACAACAGTGCGAAGAAAAGGTAACAAAGTTATTAACGCAATAACAGTCACTGACAAACCAGGCGTAACTAAAGACCATAACGCCGTGTTTGTTAATGTTGAATCGTTACAATCACTATGAATCGCCGCACCAATACCAAACGAAAGTGTATAACCAAACAATGCAGCTACAACGGCAGTTACTCCCCAAATCGCACTTGTTGATATTATAAATTGTTGACTAATATATGATGTGATCCATGGAATTAATGCTCCAATTGCAGCATGACCAACGATTGAACTTGTCACTGTTGACATATTTAATCAAAATCGCGTTTTAATTTCAAGGCTTTCTTTTTACGTGGTGGCGGTGGAACTTCAACAACTTCGCTAAGCGGTGGTGGTGGCACCGCTTCTTCAACAGTTACATGGCGTTTTACATTACCAACAATCATTTCTTCAATATCTGGTCGTTGTTTCAATATATATATTGGTGCACCCTTTTGAAATCCCGCATCTGGGTCTGCCGTTAAATTCATATATGATGATGCAAATGCATGGTCATGTTGTGTAACATATCGGCGCGGGTATTGTAATTTACGTAATATTTCAACTTCCTCTGAATATTTTTCACGCAATATGATGTAATCCTTAACACGTTCTTTATCACCATGGAGTTTCCATAGTCTATTCTCGAGATCGCTTATAATTGTTTGTTGTTTCTCAATAGCTTCCGCTTTTTTCGCTTGGGTAGTTTGAAAAATTTTTACAGCTTCGTCATATGATTTTGTTAACGTTATAGCCTTTGCTGTAAGAAAGTCAGTATCAACATCTTTTACAGTATATCCTAATTTATTAGCGATTTGTGCTTCAGCAACATCACTGCGTGCATCGGCACGTTCTGCTCTGCCAGTATATTGTTCGCTATAAATATCAACCGTTAAACTCATTTATCATATCGGATTATTATAAATGGATACCATAACCAAATCAGTTGCCTGGGTAAATCCATTAGCATTATTATGTGGATTTGGAATAGGTATATTGCTTGTAATGTATTACAAACCGCCTCCAACTATTGTATATAAATATCCAACGCCGAAAACATGCGGAGATTCGATTTTTAGGGATGCTGCTGGTAATTGTTACCAATTTGGAGCTAAAGAAGTCAATTGTGACGAACATGAATCAAAAATTCGCGAATTTCCGCATAATAATTAATGAGAGGTCTCGCTGATAATCTTATAAAATCTCTTAAAAATCCAGCTGTTGCGACAATTTTCTCAATTGTTTTAGGATTAGGTATTGCATCAATGTTTCGACCTTTATGTAAAGATGGTGTATGTGAAATTATACGCGGACCATCACCTCAGTCGTTAGCTGGAAATGTTTATCAATTCGGTACTAAATGCTATTTATATGAATCGCACGCAGTTGAATGCGCATCTAATGCAATTTAAATTGCAATGGACGGAAAAGATGCTGTTATAACATTTCTATATAACGTAACAGCTACACCGACTATTCCGGCTCTAATATACAGCGCCGTTGGTGTCAGTGCGTTACTATAAATGGAGCCAGCAGCAGCTGGTATCCATGTTCCTATTAGTTCGTTAATTGGATTCGTAAATATAGCTATAACAGCAATTGCAATTATTATTGGCAAATGTAGCATTTTAATGAGTTGGTCTTTGAAAGTTTGTTTCCGAAGAACAGATGTAGGCACTTTCGCATATTCTTGACGTTGCTGTTTTTGTTGTTGTTGTGGCTGGCGTCTGCGTTGTTGTGTAGAAACAGGTTTATCTGGTGTAAAATTTATATCACGAACTATATCACCAATATTTATACTCGGTTGTGAAGTATGTTCAGTATCATATACAGGTTCTTGCCCGCTTGAACCACCACTTTCAATTTGTTTAATTAAATCATCAATACCACTGTCATTTGGTTCAGGCATGGTTTCTAAATCATCAAGGGATGTTCCAGTACTTCCCATTTTATATTTATAAGCAATTTATCAATGAAATTAATGCCGCGCATGATCGCAAAACTTTTTTAGATAGTTAATGTAAAATGAAATACTTAACAGTTTTTTTACTGTTTGCTATAGTATTTGCAATGTATTTATTGATTTCAAGTGTTGTTGTATGTCGCGCATATGAAGGTTTTGAAGATAGTTGTGGTAATGTATTAAATCCAACTGAACAAAGTGAACAACATGATGCAAGCGGTAGTTCTGCGCCAGATATTTCTCATCCAGCAACTGAAGGATTTAACGATGAAAAACCCGCCGAAGAGGGAGATTTTCATATAGATGTTGGTAGTTCATTTTTGGATGCGTACAAAAAATTAAATCCCCAACAGCTTTCATCAATGACAAAAGATACACGCGAATTAATTGAGACGCAAAAACAATTGATGTCAACACTTGCTACATTAAAACCATTAATAACAGATGGTAGGGAAATGTTGAAAACATTTAGTGATTATTTTGACGCACCTAAACCACAATAAATCGGAGCTATATGGTAAATGAATGTCGCAATACTTGCCGCAACTGCAGTTGTCGCCGCTGTTGTTTCATATGTTGTAGCAAATAAAATTCCATCTGTGACTCCTCCACCGCAAACTGAGACGAAAGTTGTTATAATTGATAATGGTAACCGGCATCATAATAGGAGTTATATACCACCGCCACCGGAACGCGAGAGCGAATATGCACGCGGTGCCTTACCGATGACAATTGCAACAAATGGTGGACCATCACCATTTCAGCAAGTCGGAATCTTGAAAAAACAAGATGATAATCCAGAACATGATGAAATATTGTTACCACTATTTGGAAGCAAAATGCAATCAAATCGAGACAGATGGCGATATTATACAGTTGGGGCCGGAGCAGGAACATTGCCGTTACGTGTAGGAAATCGTGATTGCTTTGACCAAAATGTTGGTTGTCAAGAATTGTATGATTCTGATACAGTTACAATTGATGGACTGAACGGTGTATATGATGTAATGATGTACACTGTTAATTCACGATTTTAAACCAGATTTTTTTGATTAAGATGTTATAAAATGTCAACGGACGCATCTATTATTGTCGATCGTAGGAGCATTATTTGCTTTAAAAACGTAACATTCAGCAATTATGCTACCAAAGATGTTATAAAAGAATTAACGACGAAACTTGCATCACAACATATTAATCTATCACAACATTGGGCAGCTGAATTAATTTGTTCTGGTGCTACGTCACAACTGTTTGATATTATAATGGATAATTTTTGCATACATATTAATGTGTCCAATCCACGTTTACCAGGGTATTTTTTGCAGAGATTTGGAGAAGTGAAAAAACGTATAGTAGACCTATCAAAAGTCGACCCATTACAAGTTAGAAATGACCCAATCGTTCGAACCGTTTTTTGCGAAATTATTGGCGTATTGTGCCTAAGTAGTCAAAAAAAACTTATTACAAAACCACGCATACCTGCTGAAGATTTAACGCTTGAAGGTATTGCGCGAAGACGTCGATTGACATCAGCTACTCCAGCAGCTGGACTCTTTAGAACAGGTGACCCAACCGAATGTCTTTCGCCAATTAATGAATTATATGATGCTATGATTCGACGTGACACTGGCAGAACCATATATTGGATATACTGGTTATGGGATTGGGATGCAGCGCGTCGGCGCGCTTATGGTTCGAATGTGTGTGTTGTTCGCGGGCATGACACGATTCCAGCAAAACTTGCAACCGATGTAATTTGGCTTATTTACGAAGTAATTATGCTTGCATCAACCACCCTACCATCAGATGCAGCTCTTGCCCCACGTGCATGTCTTGAACTATACAAAAAGGAATATTGCGAAAGTGGTAGTATAATTGTTCGCCGAAAAAGATTACCATTGATACAAATTGCAGCGCAGTTCGTCGCTGAACGTCCTCCTCTTTTACCGCTTGTTATAAACACAGGCATATTGTCAGCTATGACGCGAAATGTCAATAATTTATATGTTGAAATCAAAAAACAAACGGCAGACTTAGTTACAGCGGTTGCACCAGAGGGTTGTAGTGTTGGTGAAAAGAAAACTTCGACCAAAAAGAAGGCAGATGTACAGATAGAAGACGCATCAATAAAAAATATGGATCTGTTAATGGCATTAGAACTCTGAACATGCAGCGCGCCATATTTCTAAATATTCTGATACGCTACATTTAGCAGGTCTTGCATATTCACTAATTATGCACAAATAACCAACAGTCTTATCGGCGCTTCTACCATGAATCCTCACCGCATCCTCATGAAGCTTGACTGCATCTAAACATTTTTGTTTTGCAATGTGTTTGAAGGTAACGGCAAGATGTATGGCGCCGCCGGCCGCAATCAAACTGGCCTTGTATGTTTCAATCGCGGAAACTGCCGCAAAAACCGCCTCAGCAGCGGCCTTTATTTCTGCCGGAGCAGTTTTCGCACATGCGCGTTCAAACGCTTTCTCAGCCATGCTGACATCTTTTTTAGCGGCGCGTATTGCCTTATCATCTAACCCTTTACATGCATCTTCAAGTCTAATTTCAGCATTTGTAAGTGCGTTTTGTGCGGCTACAGCTGCAGTAAATGAATCCATTTTTGTGCGTAAAATGTTTTATATATGAATTAATTAAACAGTTGGTATTTCATTTTTTCCCCATTCACAAAAATTGAAATACAATATATTTAATTAAAAATGTTAATAAATCTTTACACACCCAACAATCATCGCAATGGCCTCAATCTATGCTGACATGGAGGATGCACTGACTCGCCCTCGTGGCGGGGCAGGTGGCCCATCAAAGCATCGCAAGCCTGCGACACTGAAGCCTGTTGCTAAGGCCGGACGACGTGAGTGGAAGCGCGGAACGCTCGCAACTGATGCGCGGCGCACGCCTACAATCACAGACCACCTTCGTGGCGAGTACTCTCGCGTAAAGGCAGTTTCGAAGGCAGAGAAGAAGCTTGGAGCTGTCGGCTGGATTGATCCAGGTGTAGCACGCAAGAGTGCTACCGCTGATGCTGCAGCCCATGCTGCATCTGAAGCCAGCATTGTGGCCAGCTTGGCCAAGATGCTGGCATTCTCATCAGAGCGCGCAACGAATGAAGCCATGCGAGCTGAGAAGGTTGCGAGGGCCTGGTCAGAGAAGCACGTGCATGCGATTGATGATGCACGTAAGGCAGCATTTGCTGCCTACGGTCCTGATCCAGACTACGACATTGGACACCACATGTGGAATGACGACTGGGACGAGGATGGCTGGTATGCAGCTGCTTATGCAGCTGCCGAAAAGGAATGCGCAATTTAATTTTCATGTTTGTATAACAAATGGATGCTGTTGTTGCCTTTATTAATCGGCCCGATATCAAGGCATTTTTAATTATGTTAGTGGGCTTAGCAGTTGTTATTTTGGTTGTTGTGCTTTCCAAGCGAACATATAACACAACAAAAAGCATCGCGCAACAAATTAAAGATGCAAAAACTGTGCTTGCACAATATGATACAACATATGGTAAGCGCGATTCACTTGAAACGCTTCTTTCAACATTAGTTCCAGATACATGCCAAACGGCGAATTTTTACGTTGCAACTGCATCTAACTGTGCAATGTTTGGCCCAGCAGTGGGTGGAACGATTTCCGCTGATTATATTGTTTCCTATTTACGCGCTGGTGCACGTTGTTTAGATATGGCCATTTTCCCGGAAAATCCAACAAACCCAGCGGCAACACCGATTGTATGTGAAGGTGACCATACAACAAGAACACGAACTACTGCTAACTACATTACATTTGATGAAGCGTGTTCAACGATCGCGCGATATGGCCTTGAGCATAATGGCATGACAATAGATGGGCTAAAAAACGGCGATGACCCTTTATTTTTGCATCTACGTATTCGTGCTGGTCAAAACATTAATATGTTAACAAGTATCGCGGCAACTCTTAAAAAATACTTTGATGAATATCGTTTACCTTATACATATTATAAATGTGGTAGACAAGGTCAAATATATGCTACAAATTTAAAAGATTTTACTGGTAAAATTGTGATAATGACAGATACCCCGATGGCAGGAACAGCGGTTGATGAATATGTTAATATTACGTTCGCCCCAAGTCGTGGAGCAATCAATGCGCTTGAACAAACAGAATGGACTGTTGCAGATATGACGGCGTTAGATGCACCAGGCGTTGACCATGTTCGTGCTGCATCTAAACAACGTTTAATGTATGCTGCTGCTGGTGATAGTGTTGCGCGCGATTTGGGTATACATTTTGTTGGCGTTGATTATTCTGGCATGAAACCAGAAAAAATGTTCAGTAAATTTAGTTTCGCACAGAAACCGGCGGCGTTAAGATATGTATTGCCAGTAATTACGCAACCAGTTGCTCCTGGTCCGGCATTTGATGCTAAAGGTGGTATAATTGCTGTTCAAGGGTTGTAAAATGGCATTTTGTTATAACTTAATTCTGTATATTCCCATGGTTTATCAAAATGTTCGTTAACAATTGCCCAATTAATATTCTGATTGTAGCGCGATATATATGGGAACCACCAAGATTTTCCAGGATTATCACAAATGATGTCCCATGATACATTTTTGTTCATTCCAACATATGCATAAATCCATGGTCTGTGCTGATTTTCACGAATAATATCCCAAGTGATTTTGGGATGTTGGCTAAGTGCCATCCAATCGAGTTTATCATCTGCAACATCTTTCACAATGTCCCAAATATCAAGATTCACGTTGTTACATAATGCGCGATAGTCCCATGGTCTATCTGGATAGTCGGCAATAATTTGACGTGTAATAGTTTTGTTTAGTTGGCATACCCAAAAATAATTCCACGGAAGAAACGGATTTTCTTTTATTGCGTCCCATGGAATTTTTGAGCATAAATAGAAATCAAAACACCAACCAATATGTAAATTTTCGCGAATAATTTCCCACGTAATATTTGGGTTGTTTGTTAATGTCTTATGATTCCATGGTTTTGTTGGATTTTCACATACAATATCCCAATTTACTGTTGGATTTTGACTTACTCCGCTCCAATCCCATGGTAAATATGGGTTTGCCTTTATAACTTTCCATGTAATTTGCTTGTTACGTGATAGTGCAAACCAATCCCAATGTTTCTTAGGATTGGCAATCACAAAATCAGCAGATAGATTTGGATTTGTACTTAAATGAAAATAATTCCAAGGTTTGTCTTGATTTTCTTCGACTGCATGCCATGGAATATTCGGATTAGAACTTAGACCAGAATAATCCCAAGGACAACAAGGATACTTTTGTACAATATCCCAGGTTACATGATGATTTCTTGAAATGCTTCCCCAATCCCAAGGCTTGTCCAAGTTGTGTACAATGTATGAAATCCAATTTTCCATTTGCATATTTATGTTTTTATGTTGTTATATTACAACCCACCGAAAAAAATTGGAATCATTATAATTATTAACTGCCATTTACATCATAAAATGCTGTCAACTCGCAAACATGTTCGTCTTGCAATGCAAATGCTGGAAAAAACGAAAATCGAAGCATTTTCCCCTTTCAATCTATATTATGCACTAATGATTCTTGTGCAATTATGTGACGATGGCGGGCCAAAACGTGCAGCACTTTGTGCTGCACTAAATATTACACCAACAGATGATGCTGAAAAACTTGCGGCTTCACTTAATGCGCAGACAGGCAAACAAATTGAACTTCTAATGCTTATGAATCCAATGTTAGGTGCATCTGAAAGAACAAAGCGTCTTGCTGACAAATTTCGCTTTCAAATTGCAAGTGATGAAACAATTGCCGGCTGCATTCTTCGTTCAACATTTATTATGGATGAAATATGGAGAGTGCCATTTGATAAATCACATGATACACGCGTGAATTTTGCCGGACATGGTGTCATCACTGCGATGAAGCAACATTTTGATGATAGTAAAACAGCGACATTTGCTGTGTCTGACAAAGCTGCATCATTCAAACTTGCATGCGAAAGTAGTCGAGAGTTTTGTGTAGTTGTTCCTTTTGGAGCTGATATTGGACCAGCAGATGCACTTCATCAAATCGAACAACATCATGGTTGCACATCAAAATTTTCGCATCTAAATGTATTTATGCCAGGGTTTGATATTGAAACCAAAAATATTTACAAATCGTTGTTTACAGCAATGGGTATGGGATCATTATTTGAAGTTGAACCTGGTGACCTTGATGTGTTTGCATCTGAACCAGGAAAAGTTATTGACATTCACCAGAAAACCAAAGTATCTGTTGGACACACGGGTGTTTATGTTATAGACGAAGTAGATATCGAAATGGGTGGTGCTGGAGGAATGTATGAATCACCCCGTAAAGCAATTCGAACAACGACTACAATTGTCTGTAATCGGGCATTCTTCTGGGCTATTGTTGATCCAAAATACAATAACCTTTACGCATTCGGAAAATATACAGAACCAGAAGCCTACTTGGATGCAAAACCAGTGCCACTGGTGGATACTCTTACAATTACTAAAGAAGAAGTGACCATTGGTGATGATTGGTAGACTACGGTATTATCGTTGGATAAAATAACATAGACGGCGCCATGAGTACTCCGCGGCGTAAATTACCATCTTTCAAGCTTAAAACGCCTGTACCACCACCACTGGTTGAACCCATAACCGAGCCAAAAAATGAGGCGCCAGCGCCTCCGGCGCCAGAGTCACCAATTGTTGACGTTCCACTTCCTCCTAAAAGTGCAAAGAAAACTCTCAAAAAATCCCTAAAGTTAGCAAAACCATTTATTCCAGCCATTGGTAAACCAACATCTGACATTTGGAACGATGCCGATGTTACACCAGCATTTGCAGATGACCCAGCAACACATGTTGAAGAAATGCCTGATACATTTTACCCAATTAATAGATTTGGATTTGCATCTGCAACTACACAAGCATATGAAAACTATACACTTCCACCACCAGCTGCTCCGAATCCAGAAAGATGTGCTGATATTGCATCAAGTACGAAAGAAGTAAAACGGTTCATGTATCAACGATTTGTACGTGATTATATGCAATCACGTTCACCATATCGTGGCATGTTAGTATATCACGGTCTTGGTTCAGGTAAAACATGTACAGCAGTAGGTACTGCAGAAGCAATGCGTACAACTGAACCACATCGGCATGTATTTGTAATGACACCTGCATCTCTACGTACAAACTTCCGCAATGATCTTAAAAAATGCGGTTCAACTGCGTATTCAACTGCACATAATTGGCTTTGGCTTGATGTTAATCCATCAGTGGATGCAATCGAAACCGATCCTGCATTTCGTTTCCTTGTTGATACAATAGGAATACCAGAAAAATCCGTAAAATCACATCGTGGTGGTTGGTATTACAATCCTCTTCCAGATGCAGAACCAAATTTCGAAGAGTTAACGGCCGAACAACAAACCGAAATCAACAAACAAATAGAGGATATTATTGATTCGCGCTATACATTCATTAGTTACAATGGTTTGCAGCGAAAAAGTATTAATCGTGAATTGTGTGAAACTGGTATTCTTCCATCGAAAGAGCCGGGCAAACCAGCTAAGAAAGTATGGCGTAATAAATTCGATGGAGCACTTGTTGTAATCGACGAAATTCACAATTTTGTAAGGAAAATCACCAGCATTATTGAGCAAGTTTTTAATGAAGAAGATGTTCGTGTACGAGATGATAGTTTGTTGCCAGCATGTCGTGGAGAGGGAGCATTCGCCGGTCTTGGGTATCCAATTGGTTATGTGCTTTATCATTGGTTAACAACTGCACGCGATTGTAGAATACTTGGTTTGTCAGGAACACCAATTATTAACTTTGCAAACGAAGTCGCAATACTTATGAACATGTTACATGGCAATACAGAAATTGCACGTTTCCCAGTCAAACTTGATGGTAAACCGCAACGTGTGCTTGAAAATCATCTAAAAAAGCATCCACTTGTAGATTATTTGGCTGTTAAGCTTTCAGGTACGGAAGCGGGAGTTGCATTGGTCGAAACAACCCGCTGTCCAGATAGAAATTTAATGAAACGTGACGAAAAGGGCGAATTAATTGGATTGATTCCAGACAAAGAATCAGAAAAAGGCTATAAAAATCCACCAATACCAATTGGTTTATTTGCATCTATACTACGCAAATATGTTGAACGTGCAGGATATGAAATACCGGCGCTACGCACGACATTTAAAACAACGGAGGCGTATGAACTGTTACCTGTTGGACGCGAAGATTTCTATGAACGATATGTGTCACCTGATTTCACTGGTTTACTGCGAACGGAACAACTGAAACGTCGCCTTAGTGGACTTGTGTCATTTTATCGTGGCACCGATTTCGATTTGATGCCCCGCGCAATTGGTCCAACACTTGTTGTATTACCATTATCGGAATATCAAGCATCTATGTATGCAGCCGTACGAATGGCTGAAATGGAAAAAGAACGCGCGCTTGCAACTCGTCGCCAGGCGAAAACGCAGAAGAAGAAAAAAGGTACATCTGCGAAAGAAATGGATTTACCATCATCCTATAAGATTTATTCACGTGCAGCGTGTAATTTTGTATTTCCAGAGGAATTAGACAGACCACGTCCAGGTGAAGACCAGATTGGATTAGAACTTGACATTGCATCGGAAAATGTACCTGAAGAGGAAGAACCACCAGTTATACCAAAATCTGCCACGGATTATTTTGGACGTGTTCAGGCGGCATTTGCGGAAATATGGGACCGTCGTGATGAAGTTCTTACGCTAAAAGACGGAAATGATGAAGGATTACGAAAATATTCCGCTAAATATGCAGAAATATTAACAAAATTAGGTGATCTAAATGGTTCTGCGTTGGTATATTCACAATTCAAAAGCATTGAAGGTTTGAAACTGTTGTCAATGGCTATGGATGCAAATGGATATGCACCTATGAGATTGAAACATGAGGATGGTGTCTGGAGTATTAATTATGCATCTGATGCAGACAAAGCTAAACCTAAGTATATTTTATATTCTGGTGACATTGACGAAAAAGAACGTGAAATGTTACGTAAAGTGTTTAATGGACAATGGGGTGGTATACCAGATACTCTTCGACAGGCAGTTGAAGCAGATGCAGCAGCACAAGATGTAACTAACATCAAAGAAGGTGTGAATCCAAACATGCGTGGCGAAATCGTGAAAGTGTTTATGATTACTGAAGCTGGTGCAGAAGGCATTTCGCTTAAAAATGTTAGACAAGTTCACATGTTAGAACCTTATTGGAACATGGTGAGATTAGAACAAGTACAAGGACGTGCTGCGCGTCTTTGTTCACATATGGAATTGCCTGAAGATGAACGAACCATTGAAGTTTTTATTTATTTAATGACATTCACGAAGGAACAATTAAGTAAATACGCAACACTTACAACAAACGATAATAAGCAAACTACTGACCAAAATGTATACGACATTGCGCAACGTAAACTTGTGATTGCAAATGCTCTGTCGAAAGCATTGCAAGAAGCCGCGGTTGATTGCGCGTTATTTACAAATCAAAACAATGTTGCTTGTAGTATTCGCGCTGGTGCAGATGATAAATTTTTGTACACGCCTATTTTGAAAGAAGATGATGCAATTGATGATACTAACATTCTAAAAGTTCGTGCGGTGTTAGATAAAAAACGGGGGCTTGTGCTGGACAAAGCAACTGGTAAAGTTATTGGGCGAATTGTGGATGGTAAACCTGTGTTAGATGCAGCTGATGCATCTAAAGCTGCACCAGTGACAACATCTAAAGCTGCACATGTGACCACACCAGATAAAGTGCCAGAGAAAAAAGCAGCGGAAGAAGCAGCGGAAGAAGCAGAGGAAGAAGCGGAGGAAGAAGCGGAGGAAGAAGCGGAGGAAGAAGCGGAGGAAGAAGCAGCGGAAGAAGCGGAGGAAAAAGCAGCGGAAGAAGCAGCGGAAGAAGCGGAGGAAGAAGCGGAGGAAGAAGCGGAGGAAGAAACGGAGGAAGAAGCGGAGGAAGGAACGCCAATGGTCATAACGCGACGTAAAAAAGTTCCAGTAGAAGAACCAATGGTCATAACCCGACGTAAAAAAGCTCCAGTAGAAGAACCAATGGTTATAACACGCCGTAAAGGGGTTAAAATGGCCACCACCACCACAAACTAGTACTTTTTGCCAGACACCGAAAATGGATTAAATCGATATCAACTAATATTGTAGCCGATACTTTTTATGGTATATTAAAATGGCTTCCATACCATAAAAAGTATCGGCTACAATATTAGTTGATATCGATTTAATCCATTTTCGGTGTCTGTGCTTTGTATTTCAATGGTTGTATAGCCGCCATTTTGTAGCATAATCATGTGTGAAATAGAAAGTATTCAATATTGAAAAGTATGTGTATTTTTAGTGCGAACAATAATTAACGCACAATGGAATGGTTTAGCTACATTTTGGAACATCCAGAGAAGCGATGGCACTGGTGGACTCTTAGTATGAATCCCAACATAACAACCGAAATTATTGCTGAACAGATAGAATCGTTAACGGTTCTCCAGCCAAATATTCGTAATTCACTACAATATCATCGGGGATTAGATGCAATAACTTTAGCATCCGCACCAGCAGCGCACTATATTTATTTTGAATGCAACGCGCCATTTCACATTGGTCATTTGCCTGGTATCCGACTGTGTCTTGCATTGCATGATGCTGTTTGTACTACAAATCAAATCGAATTAATGATTACAGATGAAACAAGCGACGTACTAAAACAACTTGCATCTCTTGGTTTTACATCCGAAAACACGAACTTTCACATTAATTCCAAGGAAATCGCTACACATGAATATGAAATTATTATGCGAATGTTATCACTAACGAGTATATCAACATTATCACATATATTTGGTGAAAACCCGAATCTGGGTGAATACTTTCACCAGCTTGTGCGAATCTTGCCAGTACTTTCGAAAACACGGCATTGTATAGTTGTTGCAACTGTTGAACAAGACCCATTCCTTCGACTTGTACGCGATCTCGCGCGTCGTATGGGTTTCAATCTTCCAACTATTTTATATACAAAGTCCGTTCCATTGCAATTGATTTACCTTAGTGATCCTCTTGAAATTATTGCAGAAAAAGTTGCAAGTGCAGCGGTTGATGTTCCTTATAAACTACTTGAATTCTTTGACAATAACGATACGTTGCATCTAATTGCAAAAGCGTACACTATTGGTCTTACAATAGAAGATGAAATAATTCGCTTGTATGAAATTGTACCAGAAAAATGCATTGAACTACATGATGGTAAACATAAGCTAACATCGATTGGTATTTGCGCACATTTAACACGTGTATTATATAAAATATTACACGTACCTAAGGAAGATAAAACAATTGTTTCCCCCATTGGTACTAAAGAATATATAATATGTGGGTCTGATTTGACAAAAATGCCACCAGTAGATACGCTTGATTTGACAATATCTTCAAGAAAACTATATAGTTTACCAGATGATTGTTTTAGTAGCTTGTCGGCACTTAGGTTCTTGAATATTGCAAACATTGGTCTGAGCAAAATACATAAAAATACATTTGCTGGGCTTACATCATTAAGATTCTTAATTATTTCACGCAATAATATTGTAAGGGTACCAGATGGATGTTTTGATTGTTTGGAAAATGTCGAAATAATTGACATTCGCAACAATCCATTGCAGGCTCCAATGCAATTCAATTGTCTACGCCTACAACGCTTTTACATTAATTCAGATAAAATACGTTATCTTCCATCAAGTGTTACATGTCACATAATTAATGAACTTGGTGTGGTCGTCGAATAAAAATTGCGTTTGTTTGTGCGTTTATTTTTATTTTTTTTACTCAAAGGTGACCGATAAAAATGAGTTTAATACATTATGTTTTGAATAATCTCAGCAAAATCACCGTTAATGATTGGCATGTAATATCAAGAAGCAGCCAAATTACGTTAGCGCATGTTAGAGACCATTCTGAATTACCATGGGATTATCAAGGTCTTAGTTCAAACAAAAATATTACAATGGATATTGTAGATGCAAATCCTGACATTTCATGGAATGTATTAGGATTAGCATCTAATCCAAATCTTACACAAGAATACATATTGACTCACTTCGATAAAACATATTGGATTGATGTTGCAACTGGATCACCTTTGTATATGAATAAAAACATAACATTTGAATTTATTGCAAGATATATTCATTATTCACATTTTCCTAAATACGCATCAAATCCAGAAACTGTTGAAAAATTCTCACATAATTTTCTTTCACAAAACAAAAGCATCACTTGGGGTACAGTACTTTCAAATCCTTCAGAACCATGGAATTATCAGTATCTAAGCACTAATCCGAATATGACATGGGATATTGTTCTTGCAAATCAAGATAAACCATGGGACTACAATCTCTTAACTCTCACACATAAACCATCTATTGCATTTATCGATGCTACTCCACAAATTCCCTGGAACTATGATATTATAAGCAGATGTATTACATGGGATGATGTAGTTGCACATCCTGATAGAGCATGGAACTACAAAGATTTAAGCATAAACCCAAACATTACGTGGTCAATCGTACGTGAAAATCCCGATAAACCATGGGACTATGCATTGCTAAGTACAAATAAAAATATTACATGGGCTATAGTTGAAGCAAATCCCGACAAATCGTGGAATTACTTTTATTTAAGCGAAAATGAAAATATTACATGGGCTATAGTTGAAGCAAATCCCGATAAACCGTGGGACTATCACAAATTATTCTACAATAATATGCAGAATTCAGCGTAAAAATCTGCATAGCATAATATATGTTAAGGCTATAAATAATTCTAACGTATTTACTAAATGGGCGGAAACACAACGCCAATAGATGTCTCTCGTGTCAAAGACGCGGCCGACGCTGCGGAAAAAATCACAGGGGCCCGCGACGTGCAAAACCCCCAAGTGCGTCTGATGATTTCCACAATAGAAGCATTCCTACGTGCAAAACGCCGCATTTGTTATGGTGGAACTGCAATTAACAATGTTTTACCACCAGATGCACGATTTTATGATGCTGAGACAGAATTACCAGATTACGACTTTCTCTCGCCAGCTGCATTCGAAGATGCACAACAACTGGCGAATTTTTTCAAGAAAACACTGGGATTCGAAAGCGTCGAAATGCGTCAGGGGATGCATCATGGAACCTATAAAGTATTTGTTGATTATCGCGGCATTGCCGATATTACGCAAACGCCTGAACGTTTTTTCAATCAACTTACTGAAACTGCCCTTGATGTCGATGGCATTCTCTATGTTAGTCCAGAGTATTTACGTATGAGTATGTATTTAGAATTATCACGTCCAGCCGGTGATGTATCGCGCTGGGGAAAAGTATACAACCGCTTACAACTTCTCAACAAACACCATCCAATTGGCGAACCAACAGATGCAAAATCCATGTTCGCAACTATTGTTGGCAAACCAACCGCGACAGACAAATCAATTCATGCGGTTGTTCTACCTTTTATTGCCGAAAATTCGCTTGTATCATTTGGTTATAATATGATGCTGTTTTATGAACATTGGAATGATAGTTATGCCGATGCCGCACGACGCATTCGTGCAGCTGAAGCCAATTACATGTTACTAAGCACAACTGCATCAAAAACAGCGGAAAAATTGGCAAAAGCACTGCGGGCAGCTGGTGTAAAGAGCGCCATTGTTGGACATCCTGGGCTTGGTGAAATCATTCCAACACATAAAGAAATACGCACCGCTAACCGTTCTATTTTTGTTTATCAAACTATTGCATGTCATTCGTTCTATACGGTTGGAAAGCTTAACATTGCATCTGCTGATACAATGTTAAGCCTATATTTGGCGTTTCTTTTCACTGAACGAAAATATTATGATCATGCGTTAATTTTGGATATGTCACGGTATTTAGTCGCACGTGTTCACCAATTGCGCACAATGGCCCGTCCACCAATACCGGCGATTGCATTGAATTGCATCGGAGTACAACCATCGCTAATCGATTTCAAGAAGGAATATGTTAAACGTGTTGCTGAATACAAGAAACTTGTCGAACAAAAGAAACAGGCAGATGCAAAAATCGCACGCAAAACACTTAAAACCACTCGCAAACATGGTCAGTTGTCTCCAGAGGCAAAATCGAAATTAGAACTATTCTTGACAAAAGAGGGAAAATTGTTGTCACCTGGAACTGAGGGTATTTTAGATGAATTAGAGAAAGAACGCGCGCATAAAAAGCGTCTTGTTGATAGACTATATACAAATCAAAGCGCAATTCAGAAAATGGCACCTGCATACATACCTAAGTCTCCATCATTAACAAAAAAGAAAAAGACTAAAAAAACGGTGTCAGAAGTTAATTTTGCCTAAAAGTCAATCATTGACATATCAAATTTAATCGAATCGTTTATTTCTTTGGCACGCGCCGCGCGTTGTTTGATGAGTGTATTGGTTATAAATGATTCAATATGTGTTCTATATTGGTAATAATGCTCATTAAAACCACAAACCATTAATTGTTTTGTAAACATATTAAAGCAATCTGGCATAACAAACAACCGCGGATTATAACTTAAATCAATACATATTAGATGTGGTGTATATCTGAATGTATCGTCATGAACGGATGATAACCGATTAAATGCAATACGTAATGATCGCAACTGTCGTAACCCAACAAACGCCCAACATCCAATTTGTTCAATCACATTAGAACTGATACAAAGTGTTCTTAAGAGATGAAGTTTTGAAAACGCATAATCTGGTATATGTGTTATTACATTGTTTGATAATGTGAGAAATCGCAATTGGTGTACATTGACTGTTGGTATTATACTAAGTTTGTTATTATGCAATGACAGAGTTTCTAATTTACATAAATTATTAAAAGCTGTTTTTTCAATGGTAGAAATATCATTTTCATCTAAAATCAATGTTTCCAACTTGTGTAGACTAACAAATGCATCTGACTCTATTTTATATATTTTATTGCCAATTAGAGATAGATATGTTAAATTCGGAAATAATTCACCTATAAGCCTTGGAGGTACTTTAGTTATGTTACAATAATTAATTGATAAATAACGAATTGCTTCTTTGTCAACAATATTTGTGAACAAATCATGTGAAATAGTGGTGACCTCTGGTTGACGTGTTATATAGATAGAATCATCCATTTGTTACTCTTACTATTATACACATACGCACAATAACAATTTCAATTTTGTGTGGCGGTGGCGAGCGACTATTTCCCGAAAATATCCGCACAAATGATAATGGCGAACGAACACACGAGTTTACCTGCTACACCTAATTCTCGCGGATTGGATGCATTAACGCGCACAGCTGCATCATGGGAACCTGGGCTTGTTTCTTTGCTTGAGAATTGGACTGACAATGCAAAATGTTATGAATGGATGCATGAATCTGCACAATCGCGTTATAGTGCATTTAACTATGTTACAATGGCGATTGTTGGAACTGTTTCTGCTGCATCAGGAATGTCAAACACGGTCGTGTCAGCTATGTCTTCATCAAGTGGATTTTCTGCATCATGGGTGTTTGGTATATTATCTGTGATACAAACATTTTTCATGGTTGCTGTTAATGAAGTTGGATTCAAGCGGCGAGCGGAAGCACATGGGCGCTTTGCGAACGATTGGCGAAGTCTAAAATTGCAATTATCAACTGAATTAATGCGACCTGTTGCATCACGCGCAGACTGTACGTCTTTTATTAACATTGTTCGCAAACGAATGGAGCAAATTAGTAGCGAATCAGATGCAATGATACCGCCAGATATTAGAGTGAAATGTCGTGAAAAATTCAGTGAAATCAAGGGGTTTGATGTTCCGGAAATATGTGGGGACATGGAACATACACATGCATATAATGATAGTAACGGTTTATCAGAACCATTAATACAATCTGCTAATATTGTATAAGAACAATTTTTTCAACGAAATGTTGAAAAAATTGAATGAAATAAATTGAAAATATGGTGTAAAAGTAACGGCGCCAGCCCTAATGGTAAAAGCAGACATTATTCCCTTGAAAACTGCGATTGATTCGAATAATTTTGACGCATTCTACAAATGCATCAAATCGTGTGATATTTCGCTAAATTCTATTATGTTGGAGCCACGTTGTAACATTGTGAAGTATATAACAATGCGAACACAAACAACAAATCGTTTTCGAATGGCGAAATTCGCGATAGATAATGGCGGAATTTTCAATAAACATGGGTTGTTTAACGCTCTTACTAACATGCCTGAAATTGTGTTTTATTGTTGCAAAAAAGGCATGCTAAATTACCTTCCTGAAATGTTACATTATGTGTTGGATAAGCCAGATTTGGTTTACGAACTTATACAAAATTGTAACTTGAACATTGATGAAAGTGATTTTAAGAATTCTTTGAACTGGACCCCACTTGAAGTTTGCGTTAAAAACAAATACTATGATTCGATTGAATATTTGCTTAAGGCTGGTGGTGCTAATATGAATGCATCTGGCATGTTTGATAAACCATAAATAGACTGGGTAAATGATGATATGAATGACTACGTCATTCAAGATTTATTTTCACGAGAAGAATTCTTCCGCAAAACTAATTAATATAGATTGCATCATCATTCCAATTATAATTCATATAGAATGTTCTGCATAGTATCAATCGCGATTCATCAACACTGTCAATGAATTTAACACCTTTTTTCTGTGCTGCATGTTGTTCCCATCCATTAACACGGAAACATGGCAATTCATACCAATCGGTTGCATCTGAATCGGTGTGCGATTCTGGTGTAAGTCTAAGAGCCATGTTGTCAGCATCATAGTTCAGCCGATTTATCAAAGGTATACTACAATCAGGACATGCAAATATTTGATATGGCAATTGTTCAACAATTGGAACAGTAAGTTGACACAAGAAAACTAAGTTAGATGCATCATTGCAATGTTGACATGTTGGCCAAGGGGTGTTATTGTCTAAGAGTGGACGACCACCAAACTTATCACAAGTAGGTTCCTGGTCATCTTCTGAAACAATACTAACTACGGGGAAATATGCGATTTCAGCCATGTTTAAAACATTAGTAATTATACTGGTAAAAATAACAATCTGTAGGTTTCAATATTGGGGACAACAGGTTGCAAACAACCCTGCTGTGCAGGGTTGTGCGCAACCTGATGTCCCCTACAGTTTGGCAAACAAATTTAAGGCAAACTCTTGAATTTCGGACGTATAATTACTCAATACATAATCTGCATAAGGATTTACAAACGGTGAATCATCAGCAAACTGATAGATTGACTTAAGAAACTTAAGTTTTCGACTTGATGTTGCAAATACATTGTTAAGTGTCGCAAATGAAGGGGTAATCATGTGTTCTTCTTCATCTTTCCATGTATACGCCAGAAACGTTCCCATCATTATTGCGACAAATTTAATCACATATCTGTTGTATTTGTGTTTTGTAGCAAATTCTGTTGAAATTAATTCAACTCCTTGAATTTTACAGGCTATAATTTTGGCCATTTCTGCGTAATCATTGATACCTGGTAGTATTTCCGAGTCATCATACATACTTTTCCAATGGTCATTAATCGTATCACAATATATATTCCACGAAAATGCCGGGCCTTCATATAGTTCAAACCCACATAGTTTCCATGAATCGCCCATTTTGTTAATTGTTACCACCCAAAATTGAAAACATGCATGTTTCATTTTTATGCATTTACTTACAAATGGATTCTATTCATTTTGACCAGGTAGTTCATCCCAACATTGCCAGCGAAATTGTTAATATGTTTCAAGACAATGGTATTAATGCTGATATTAGCGTACTTTCTGCCCGCTATTATTACGAAAGTGATGAAGATTATATCGTACAGTTCCGTGATTCAGGTGAAGAAGCTCCTGTCCCCGGTGAAATCATTGTAATGATTCATGTTATTAAAGATACTCTTACAATTCGCAAAATTCTCGTTGATTTCTTCCCAAGTCGTGCAGAATTCTTTCCGGCACACGATGGAACAATTCATTGGATTTATTTCCCGGAAGTTCTATCGGAAGCAGACCTTGATATGTATCGGGCGGTAGGTGCAGAAACATCACGCCATGGACATTTTGCCGCAGTACCTGCACATTTTGTAATTACTGAAGCGAAAATCGAAGAAATTGCTGGTGAAATTCCAAGCCAAGCCGATATCTACAAATACCAGGAAATTTTCCCAGTTTAGAGGTCGCGCTAACATAAACATTTTTTACTTACGCATGTAGTACAAATGACTGCGCGACGCATTGAACTTACAATTGATAATCGCGAACGTGGACTCATTGCAACTCTTACGCCAATGATTGAAACCGCGAAGTTACCCGCTGCTGAAGTGCGGGCGCTTGATATTGGTGATATACAATTTATTCGAGATGGCGAATTATACATTGTGATTGAACGCAAAACATATGCAGATTTTGTGTCGTCAATGTCAGATGGTCGCTATCGTGAACAAAAAGCACGACTTATGTCTGAACGCGAAAAAGCGGCCGCTGCGGGGCGTTCACTTCGTCTTTTCTATTTATTCGAGGGACAACTTACGCCAACATTATCAAAAACATATCCTGCTGGTCGTGCATCTTTCACTGAAACATCAATTATTTCAGCAATGTCACGCGCAGCTATCAAAGATGCATTTTACATTATGCAATTACCATCAGCAGATGCAACCGCTAAATGGATTCATGGTTTGTATGAGAAACTGAGTGAATCGCCAGATGAATTCGAAGGCGGAGCCGCGGCAGTTGAAGCAGCTGGCGGGTATGCGAGTCTTATTGCTGCACGAAAGAAAGATAATGTCACCCCAGAAGTGGCATATCGTGCAATGTTATCAACTATTCCCGGTGTATCAGCGAAAGCATCAGATGCAATTGCCTCAGTTTGGCCAACAATGCCCGCATTATGTACACATTTAGCATCTGATGGAACTGCTACATTGGCAGATGTTAAAGTCGGCGCTAAACGCCTTGGAAAAACAGTTGCTGATAGAATTAGAACAATGTTAAGCATCCCAGAACTTGCTACACCAACGCCTACAAAGAAAACCAAGAAAAAAACTTAGGATGCAAAAATACTTTTCGCAATATCATACAGATTTCTTCCAGCTAACACATCACTGTTAGCAACAACACTTCTGCGTCTTCCACGTTTTTCTGTGGCAAGTTCAGCTGCAAGGGCGGATGCTGCACGCAATGCATCTAAATTTAACCAACGTCCATAACTATCATCTAACGCCGATATTGCACGAACAAGGCGACCAAAATATTTGCCCGCTGTTATCATACGTTTATCTGCGAGAGCTTGTTGTAAATAACCAAGTTGTTCAATTGCACTCATAATGTATGCCCGCGAATCAAGTGAACATTTCGCAATTCGCGTAAGTAGTAAGTCACATGAACCATCGAAATCAGGAGTATTTGCGGCGTTGTCTGAATTTTTAGCCTGTTCAATTCGCACAATATGTATAACAGTCGAAGGAATCACATAATTTTCTTCTCTGTAAAGATTTGCGCGCGCCAATGCAATAAGTATACGGCCAATAATATCCGCGCCAGCTGCAGTAGAATCCCGTGCGACATCCGTTTTAGCAATTTCATCATGTAAATATTCAGCTGCGGCCAGTAGTTCATAATAATCTTTCCGTTGTTCTTTTGATGACATTGCAGAAATAGTTCTCGCTAATAAAGCACCATTACGTATTAATTGAGATGTCTGAGTTTCTGATGCAGACATATTTAATAATTTATGTAGTATGTCATGGTCAAATGTATCACAATGAACGTGCCGAAAATATGATGCCGCTGCTAATTCAAAAAGTTGCATCCGTACATCATTTGATAAAAGCGACATATTCATATAGAAATCTCCAATCATAACAAAATCTCCATAAAGGTCAACTTTCCATAATGTATGGTTAAACCAGGGATGTGCATCCCACAATTCTTCAACAATTTGAATAAATCGTGATGCTACAAGTGATTCAATGGTTACATCAATATCACTAAGAATCGCGGTTGAACCCATAATGTTTGCATATATAACATGTTCCGGCAGCCGTTTAGCGCCTTCTGCAAGAGAAATAGCTAAGATGATTTCGCGAGCAATCCACAACAATTCAATGTGTTTTTCTGATGCAGTTGAAAAATCGGACCAGGAAACCATTTCACTGCGTCCAACTACATCAAATATTGTAGACATTGCAGAATTGTATTCCATCGCAAATAATAGCTCGATATCAAATGGAATAACATCGATTTCCTTCAGCCTTTCGTGTAACGCACGCATTATGTTTTCAGTATCAAGTCGAAATCTCATATGAGTGTTTTATTTTTTGCATCTAAAATATTGAAGCTAAAATGTTCGATGTATATATAGCATACAATGTCAACAAAAGAGACGATTGCATCTGCAAAACTCGCGTTCAAAGAACAAATCAAGGAGGAAACCAAGGCGCTTCATACAAAAAAGGGGGTGCGTGAAAGACTAATTACAAAGCATGATGAACTGGTTGATTTCAATACAATACTGAATAATTTAATTACTGCAGCAGATGGCACTAAATATTTTTGCCAGACACATAATTATGCGATTCAACTACATAAATTAGAACAAACAATTAAAACAGACGATGGCGAAATACTCCACGTAAAGATGAAGCCAGTTGACAATCAATTTAGTATGCTTGATTTATCGATTTGTGATGGTAAGTTGGCCATCAACTATAATAAAATGTCTAAACAAATTGCTGAACTTATCGATGCAAACTATGTTATAAAACTGAAGTATATAAATGCGGCCGGTCTACAGCATATTCCTATTACTGTGGGTGAAACATTTGAACTAAAACCAGAGTATTACAGCGATAAACACATTGAAATACAAATTTATTCTGTTGATAAGTTGTATATTACAAGTGTACAAGCGTGCGAAGGCACATGTGCGCACATTTCACCATGTAAAACATATGTTGTTGAATCTGGCGAATGCAAAACTAAAAAACAGCTAAAATCGATATCTGAGATTGATGAAGATATAGCAACATTAGATGCAGAAATCGAAGGACATGTTGTTAAGATTCAAGGGATTAAAACGTGCATGAGCACGTTTTAGTTTGCAAAATAATTCTTAAGGAGTTTTCCGCAAAGCGGAAAAACTATGCAAAAAATGAATTAATATGTTTTTAAGTTAGCTATGCGTAAAAACGTGATGGCATCAGCACTTGCAATTGGACGAATTAGCGCGGAAATGCGTGCTTATTATGCATCAAATCCCACAGATATCCGCATATATGTTGATGAACGCAACATTTTCAATGTTTATGGGCTGTTGATTGGACCGGCAGATACGCCATTTGCCGGAGGTACCTATGTTGTGCATCTTGATATGCCCGAAGATTATCCACATTCAGCCCCGAAAGTTACACTTATGACACCAAATGGCCGATATAATACAGGCGAAGAACTGTGTTTTAGCTTCACAGCGCGATTCAATCGTTCTGTAATGCATACAAAACATGTAGGTGAAGGGTCTGCATGGGGTCCTTCATGGGGAATAGAAGCCGTACTACGCGCACTTCTTATGTATGTTGTTGAACCACCTCCAGCATCTGACGGGCCAGTGATTGCTTTGATGAATTCATCTGACAAAAAAATCGGTGAATACGCAGCTGAATCAATTGTTTATAATCAAACAAATATTCCATTCTACAAGGAATTCTTTGAAATTCCTGCGGCGTATGTTAAAACACAAGTTGCCAAAACAATGACTGCTATGTCAAAAATGGAACTTGCAACAGATGCTGACGGTGATTTTATTTATTCGTCGGAAGAGGAGACGTAAAAGGTGACTTTGGTCCTCCATTATATTTTTTCATGACAATGCCAACATCGTCTTGTGGCACCTCAATCCACGGGGAATTAATTGTGCGTGTTAGGTCATCTTTATGACAAATATCTATCAATGTTCTGCCATATTTTTCCGGCTTGGGATACACGCGCGCATATAATTTTCCTCCCGGAATAGCATGTAATGCATTAGTTAATAGTTTAGTTGCGAGTTCGCCTTGTGGAGTGCCATGTTCAGCAGCATCAACTCCATATAATCTGCAGCGTCGTTGCACAGGTATTAAGCGGGAACGTTGGCGTTGACTAAGCCTGGCACGTGTTGCATCTATGATTTCATCAAGTCTATAATAAATATTACATTCAAGCGTGTCTCCGTCGATTATCTTAATAATTTGAATAGGATGCAAAGATGGTTCTTTTCTTGGCGTGGCAGCTGTTTCTGGTCCAAATGTTGGAATCGTTGCAGATGCAAAACAATTCCCCATGAATAATTATGATGTTTTAATGCATTAACGGCCTCCTTCAAAATTATGTAATGTTTGCACGGCGTTTGCAAGGCGTTTGCACGGCGTTTGCACGGCGTTTGCACGGCGTTTGCACGACGTTTGCACGGCGTTTGCACGACGTTTGCACGACGTTTGCACGGCGTTTGCACGGCGTTTGCACGGCGTTTGCACGGCATTTGCACGGCATTTGCACGGCGTTTGCACGGCGTTTGCACGACGTTTGCACGGCGTTTGCACGGCGTTTGCACGGCGTTTGCACGGCGTTTGCACGGCGTTTGCACGGCGTTTGCACGGCGTTTGCACGACGTTTGCA
>Ga0209934_1000796_pt1 | contig 25847 bp, 22 predicted proteins | sample ThiBiot_750_plan_2_FD_183950 | JGI IMG/M metagenome (GOLD analysis project Ga0209934, IMG submission 183950) | Wastewater bioreactor microbial communities from Cape Town, South Africa - Thiocy_expt_750_plan (SPAdes) | ecosystem: Engineered > Bioreactor > Thiocyanate-remediating >...
CTTCGCCTCGGCCGTGACCGCGATCGCCGAGGGCGACGGTCCGGTCGCCGTCGACGCGGAGCGGGCCTCCGGGTTCCGCTACTCGCAGCGCGCCTATCTGATCCAGGTGTTCCGGCGCGGGGCGGGCACGTTCCTCTTCGACCCGCCGGCGATCGGCGAGATGTCCGAGCTCGGCGAGGTCGTCGGCGAGGACGAGTGGATCATCCATGCGGCCTCCCAGGATCTGACCTGCCTGCGCGAGGTCGGCCTCCACCCGCGGCGCGTCTTCGACACCGAGCTCGCCGCTCGACTGCTCGGGATGGAGCGCGTCGGGCTCGGCGCAGTCGTCGAGGAGCTGCTCGGGGTCCACCTGGAGAAGGCGCACTCGGCCGTCGACTGGTCGATCCGTCCGCTGCGCGAGGAGTGGCTCGAGTACGCGGCGCTCGACGTCGAGCTGCTCGTCGATGTGCGCGACGCGCTCGCCGTGCGCCTCGAGGAGGCGGGCAAGACGGGGTTCGCCGCCGAGGAGTTCGCGGCGACGCTCGGCCGCGACCTGAGCCCGGTGCGCGCCGACCCCTGGCGGCGGATGAGCGACCTGCACACCGTGCGCGGGCAGCGCAACCTCGCCGTGGCGAGGGAGCTGTGGCTCGCCCGTGACGCCTACGCCCAGGAGATCGACGTCGCGCCCGGCCGCCTCGTCCCGGATCGCTCGCTCGCGGCCGCCGCCCGGCTGCTGCCGTCCTCGAAGCGCGCGCTCGCGGACCTGAAGGAGTTCAACGGCCGCGCCAGCCGCACCCAGCTCGACCGCTGGTGGGCGGCGATCGAGCTCGGCCGGACCACGGACGACCTGCCCGCGGTGCGCGGCTCGGGCGACGCGCTGCCGCCGGTGCGCGCCTGGGCCGACCGCAACCCGGAGGCCGCCGCCCGGCTCGCCCCGGCGAAGGAGGCGGTCGCCGCGATCGCCGAGGAGCTCGCGATCCCGCTGGAGAACCTGCTCACCCCGGAGCATCTCCGTCGTCTCGCCTGGGCCCCGCCGGAGCCGGCGACGACGGAGGCGATTGGGGAAGCGCTCAAAGCGCTCGGCGCACGCCCCTGGCAGATTGCGCTCACCGCACAACGAATCGCCGATTCGTTTAGCGCGGCCTAACATCGAACAGGAGCGGACGTCGCTTCCGCACTCGCATCCTGGAGGCATCGTGGCCGAGCGCACTGAGGTCGTCTTCGTCGACGGGGCCCGCACCCCGTTCGGACGGGCCGGCGAGAAGGGCCAGTACTGGAGCACCCGAGCCGACGACCTCGTCGTCAAGGCGATGGTCGGACTGCTGGAGCGCCATCCGGAGCTGCCCCCGGACCGCGTCGAGGACGTCGCGATCGCCGCGACCACCCAGGTCGGCGACCAGGCGCTCACCATCGGCCGCAGCGCCGCGATCCTCGCCGGCCTCCCGAAGTCCGTCCCCGGCTACGCGATCGACCGGATGTGCTCGGGCGCGATGACCGCCGTCACGAACGTCGCCGGGAACATCGCCTTCGGCGCGATCGACGTCGCGATCGCGGGCGGCGTCGAGCACATGGGGCGCCACCCCCTCGACGGCGCCTTCGTCGACCCGAACCCGCGGTTCGTCGCCGAGGGGCTGGTGAGCCCCGACGCGCTGAACATGGGCATCACCGCCGAGCGGCTGCACGACCGGTTCCCGCAGCTGACCAAGGAGCGCGCCGACGCCTACGCCGTGGCCTCGCAGCGCAAGACCGCCGAGGCGTACGCAGCCGGCAAGATCCAGCCGGACCTGATCCCGGTCGCCATCCGCTCCGAGGCCGGCTGGGGCCTCGCCACGCAGGACGAGGGGATGCGGCCGGAGACGACGCTCGAGGGCGTCCGCGACCTGCGCACCCCGTTCCGGCCGCACGGCCGCGTCACCGCGGCGACCTCCTCGCCGCTGACCGACGGCGCCACGGCGGCGATCATCGCCTCCGCCGACGCCGCTCGCGAGCTCGGCATGCCGGCGCGGATGCGCCTGGTGAGCTTCGCCTTCGCGGGCGTCGAGCCCGAGGTGATGGGGCTCGGTCCGGTGCCGTCGACGGAGAAGGCGCTGCGCAAGGCCGGCCTGACCATCCAGGACATCGGACTGTTCGAGCTGAACGAGGCGTTCGCCGTGCAGGTGCTCTCGCTGCTCGACCACTTCGGCATCGCGGACGACGATCCGCGGGTCAATGTCTGGGGCGGCGCGATCGCCGTCGGGCACCCGCTCGCGGCCTCGGGCGTGCGGCTCATGATGCAGCTCGCCCGCCAGTTCGAGGAGCACCCGGAGGTCCGGTTCGGCCTCACCGCGATGTGCGTCGGGCTCGGCCAGGGCGGATCGGTCGTGTGGGAGAACCCGCACTACGACGGGAAGAGGGACTGACGGTGGCGAGGACGCAACGGGTCAGCGAGCAGTACGCGGGCATCGACTTCGGGCCCCTGGTCGCCTCCAGCGGCGACGAGGTCGTCACGCACTCCTACGTGCGCGACGTCCCGCTGCCGAGCGGGCGCACGCTCGCGCTGATCACCCTGGACAACGGCAAGGACCACACCCGGCCGAACACGCTCGGCCCGGTGACCCTCACCGAGCTCGGCGGCGTGCTCGACGGACTCCGGGAGCGCGCCGGCCGCGGCGAGATCGACGCGATCGCCGTGACCGGCAAGCGGTACATCCTCGCCGCGGGCGCCGACCTCTCGAAGATCGAGCTGCTCGCCGACCGGGAGAGCGCGCTGCGCATCGCCCAGCTCGGCCACGCCGTGTACGCGAGGCTCACCGAGACCGGCGTCCCGTCGTTCGCCTTCATCAACGGCCTCGCGCTCGGCGGCGGGCTGGAGATCGCGCTGAACTGCGACTACCGGACGATCGACGCCTCCGCCGCGGCCGTCGCGCTGCCGGAGGTCTTCCTCGGCATCATCCCCGGCTGGGGCGGCGCGACGCTGCTGCCGAACCTGATCGGCATCGAGCACGCGATCGAGGTGGTCATCTCGAACCCCCTCAAGCAGAACCGCACGCTGCGCCCGCAGCAGGTCAAGGACCTCGGGATCGCCGACGCGATCTTCCCGCCGGTCAACTACCTGGAGGACTCGCTGCGCTGGGCCGACGGCGTGCTCGGCGGCACGATCAAGGTCGAGCGGCCGAACCAGCCCGGCACGATCGAGCGGACCGTCAAGTGGCCGATCGCGATCAGGGTCGCGCGCAAGACGCTCGAGGAGCGGATCGGCACGGTGCCGAGATCGCCGTACGCGGCGCTCGAGCTGCTCGCCGGCGCGGCGAAGCGGAGCAGGGCGGAGGGCTTCGCCGCGGAGGACGAGGCGCTCGCAGACCTCATCTCCGGCGACCAGTTCCGCGCCTCCATCTACGCCTTCAACCTGGTCCAGAAGCGCGGCAAGCGCCCGGTCGGCGCGCCGGACAAGGAGCTCGCCCAGAAGGTCGGCAAGGTCGGCATCATCGGCGCCGGGCTCATGGCGCAGCAGTTCGCGCTGCTGTTCGTGCGGCGCCTGCAGGTGCCGATCGTCATCACCGACCTCGACCAGGCCCGCATCGACAAGGCGGTCGGCTACATCCACGACCAGCTCGACCAGCTGCACGCGAAGGGCCGGCTCTCCTCGGACGACCTCAACAAGCTGAAGGGGCTCGTGACCGGCACGACCGACAGGGCGGCGTTCGCCGACTGCGACTGGGTCATCGAGGCGGTGTTCGAGGAGACCGCCGTCAAGCAGCAGGTGTTCGCCGAGATCGAGGCGTACGTCCGGCCCGACGCGATCCTCGCGACGAACACCTCCTCGCTCTCGGTCGACGAGATCGGCGCGCGGCTCGAGCACCCGGAGCGCCTGGTCGGCTTCCACTTCTTCAACCCGGTGGCCGTGATGCCGCTCGTCGAGGTGGTCGACGCGCCGAAGACCTCCGAGGCGGCGCTCGCGACGGCCGTGGCGGTCGCCGCGAAGCTCAAGAAGACGGCCGTCATCACGAAGGACGGCACCGGCTTCGTCGTGAACCGGCTGCTCACCCGGCTGTTCTCCGACGCGATGGAGGCGGTCGAGCGCGGCACGCCGTTCGAGACCGTCGTCGAGGCGCAGCAGCCGTTCGGCTTCCCGATGGACCCGTTCGTGCTGCTCGACCTGGTCGGGCTGAAGGTCGGCCAGCACGTGCTCGACACGCACGCGGCCGCGTTCCCCGACCGCTACCGGGCGTCCGCGGCGCTCGCCGAGCTCGCCGACGCCGGCGCGCTCGTCGACAAGGACGAGCAGGGCCGCGTCAAGGGCATCTCGAAGCTCGCCCGCGAGATCGTCGCGAGGCACCGGATCCCCGGCTCCGAGCCGTACACCGCGGCGGAGCTGCGCCGGAAGATCGAGGACGGGCTCGCCGACGAGGCGCACCGGATCCTCGAGGAGGGCATCGTCGCCGCGCCGGAGGACATCGACCTCGCGGTCATCACCGGCGCCGGCTGGCCGTTCCAGATGGGCGGCGTGACGCCGTACCTGGACCGGGTCGGGGCCTCCGAACGGGTCTTCGGCGACACGTTCCACCACCCGGTGATCAAGGGCGTCGGCTAGCGAGCCCCCGCGCGGCGCGCGCCGGGTGCGCCAGGATGGTCCCGTGACCCGTCCCTCTCCCCGCGCGCACGAGCCGGCCGCCTTCTCCGTCGGCGAGGCGATCGCCGGCGGCGCCCTGACGCTCGGCGCGTACCTCGTCGTCTCCTTCCTCTGGTACTGGCTCATGACCGTCGTCTCGCTGAACGACCAGCTCGGGCTCGACTCGCTCGGAGGCACCTGGATGTGGGCCTACCTGGTCTGGATCTACGGCGTGATGACGGCGCTGCCCGCGGCGATCGTCGGCACCGTCACCGCCGCGCTGCTCGGCCGCGCGATGCGGCGCCGGGCCTCCCTCCCGCTGCACCTCGTCGTGCACGCCGTGCACGGGTACGTCATCGGCGCGATCGCGACCGTGGTCTGCCTGATCGCCCTCCAGGCCATCCCGAGCTCTGCCGGAGGGCTCTACTACCCGTTCCTCTGGGGCGGCCCGGCGGCGGCCCTCTCGGCGCTCGTCGGCTGGGGCTCGATCGTCGCCATCGCCCGGCGCCGCGACCGCCGGCGGCTCGCCTCCGACCAGCGTCCGGCGACCCTCGGCGCCGGAGGCCTCAGCGTTCCGGGAGGTCGATGACGCCGGTCATGACCCGGTCCTCGCCCTCGGGCAGCGGACGGGCGACCGGCAGCCGCTGGCCGAGCACCTGCGCGGTGATGTCGCGGGCGATGGTCTGCGCCGTCAGCCCGGCCCGCTCCAGGATGTGCTCCCGCGAGCCGTGGCCCAGGAACTCGTCCGGGAGGCCGCGCTCGTCGACCGGCGTGTCGATCCCGGCGGCGCGCAGATCCTGGCGGAGCCGGGTGCCGATCCCGCCGACCCGGATCCCGTCCTCGAGCGTGACGACGAGGCGGTGGTCGCTCGCGAGGTCGACCACGGAGGCCGGCACCGGGACGATCCAGCGCGGGTCCACGACCGTCGTGCCGATGCCCTGCTGCGCGAGCCGCTCGGCGACCTCGAGCCCGAGCTTCGCGAAGGCGCCGACCGCGACCACCAGGACGTCGCGGTGCGCGGCCTCGCGCAGCACGTCGGCGCCGTCCGGGGTGCGCCGCTGGGCGGCGATCTCCTGGATCGCGGTGCCCTTCGGGAAGCGGACGACCGTCGGCCCGTCCTCCACCGCGACCGCCTCGCGGAGCTCCTCGCGCAGCGTGACGGCGTCCCGCGGCGCGGCGATCCGGATCCCGGGCACCACCTGGAGCACCGCGAGGTCCCAGACGCCGTGGTGCGATGGGCCGTCGGGCCCGGTCACCCCGGAGCGGTCCAGGACGAAGGTGACGCCGGCGCGGTGCAGCGCGACGTCCATCACGATCTGGTCGAAGGCGCGGTTCGCGAACGTCGCGTACATCGCGACCACCGGGTGCATGCCGCCGAACGCGAGCCCGGCGGCCGAGGTCGCCGCGTGCTGCTCGGCGATGCCGACGTCGAGGACGCGGTCCGGGTAGCGCTCCGCGAACTTCGCCAGCCCGGTCGGCCGCAGCATCGCCGCGGTGATGCCGACGACCCTGGGGTTCTCGCGCGCGATGTCGAGGATCTCGTCGGCGAAGACGCTGGTCCAGCCCGGCGAGCTCGGCCGGTCGAGCGGCTCCCCCGTCTCCGGGTCGATCTGGCCGACGGCGTGGAACTGGTCGGCGTCGTCGTGCACGGCGGGGTCGAAGCCGCGCCCCTTCTCCGTGATGGCGTGCACGATGACCGGCGCGCCGTAGTCCTTGGCGCGCTGCAGCGCGCCGCTGAGCGCGCGCAGGTCGTGCCCGTTGACCGGTCCCAGGTACTTGATGTCGAGGTTCGAGTACAGCTGGGTGTTGTTCGTCAGGCGGGAGAGGAAGCCGTGCGTCGCGCCGCGGATGCCGCGGTAGAGCGCGCGGCCCGGCGCGCCGAAGAAGTGGAAGAACCGCTTCGAGCTGCGGAACACGGTCCGGTAGCTGCGTCGGGTCCGGATGTCCGTGAGGAATCGGGCCATGCCGCCGATGGTCGGCGCGTAGGAGCGGCCGTTGTCGTTGACGACGATGACGAGGCGCCGCGCGTTGTCGTCGGTGATGTTGTTCAGCGCCTCCCAGGTCATGCCCCCGGTCAGCGCGCCGTCGCCGACGACCGCCACGACGGATCGGTCGGACTGGCCGGTCAGCTCGAAGGCCCGGGCGATCCCGTCCGCCCAGGACAGCGAGCTCGAGGCGTGCGAGGACTCGACGATGTCGTGCTCGGACTCGGCCCGCTGCGGATAGCCGGCGAGGCCGCCCTCGCGGCGCAGCCCGGAGAAGTCCTGCCGGCCGGTCAGCAGCTTGTGCACGTACGACTGGTGACCCGTGTCGAAGACGATGGCGTCCCTGGGCGAGTCGAACACGCGGTGGATGGCGAGCGTCAGCTCGACCACGCCGAGGTTCGGGCCGAGATGTCCGCCGGTGCGCGACACCTCCCGCACCAGGAACTCGCGGATCTCCCCCGCGAGCTGCTCAAGCTGCGGGTCCGAGAGCCCGTCGAGGTCGCTCGGGCCACGGATCGACTCGAGCAGTGACACTGCTCCAGGGTACGCTCGCCCGGCCTCAGTCCGCTGCGAGCTCGAACGTGTCGACGACCCAGTGCCCGTCCAGTCGGATGAGCGTGAGCGTCGCCTGCCGACCCGCCGCGCTGCCGACGTCGCCGGTGAGGATGCCGACGACGCCGGCCCCGTCGCCCTGGACCGACTCGGAGACCACCTCGAACGCCGCGCTCGCCGTGGGGTCGAGGTCGTTCTCCGCCTGGCACTCGGCGGCGGTCGCGTAGTCGCCGACGAAGGCCGATCGGAACTCCGGGGTCGTCGTCGCGAAGAGCACGACGCAGTCGCGCTGGGACATCGCGCCGGCCCAGCGCTGCAGGACGTCGCTCGGGCGCTCCCCGCCGCCGAACACGCCGCCGAGCCAGAGGCCCAGCACGACGCCCCCGGCGACGACGACGGCGAGCACGGGCGCGAGCCACGCCCAGAGCCGGCCGCGGCCGCTCGCCGCCGGCTGCGGGCCGGGCGGCGGCGCGGGGGACGCCGCCGTGGGAGACGGTGCGGATGCCGGCGCCGGCGCGTAGTGGTCGGTCCACGCGGTCCCGTCCCAGTACCGGTGCTGGCCGGGGTGCTGGCCGTCGTCGTACCAGCCGGCGGGCGTCGTGCCGCTCATGTTGCCTCCGAGCTCGGGAATCGCGGTGAGCAGGTTCACCAGGACGTTAGCGCGACGGGACACCCCAGGACGAGGGGCAGTTCTGAAATCGTGGGTCCGAGCATTCTCCGGATCGCGCTCAGGCGACGAGCGAGCGGAGCACGTACTGCAGGATGCCGCCGTTGCGGTAGTAGTCCGCCTCGCCGGGCGTGTCGATGCGGACCACCGCGTCGAACTCGACCGTCGGCTTGCCCGCGGGCGAGAACTCGCTCGGCTCGCAGACGACGCGCACCGTCCTCGGCGTGCGGCCCTCGTTGAGCTCCTCCAGGCCCAGGATCGACACGATCTCGGTGCCGTCCAGGCCGAGCGACTCCCAGCTCTGCCCGGCCGGGAACTGCAGCGGGACGACGCCCATGCCGATCAGGTTGGAGCGGTGGATGCGCTCGAAGCTCTCCGTGATGACGGCCTTGACGCCGAGCAGGCTGGTGCCCTTCGCGGCCCAGTCGCGCGAGGAGCCGGAGCCGTACTCCTTGCCGCCGAACACGACGAGCGGGATGCCCTGCTCGCGGTAGTTCTGGCAGGCGTCGTAGATGAACGACTGCGGGCCGCCCGGCAGCGTGAAGTCGCGGGTGTAGCCGCCCTCGACGACGGCCCCGTCGTTGACCGCGCTGACGAGCAGGTTCTTCAGGCGGATGTTCGCGAAGGTGCCGCGGATCATCACCTCGTGGTTGCCGCGGCGCGAGCCGTAGGAGTTGTAGTCCTTGCGGTCGACGCCGTGCGCGTCGAGGTACTGCGCCGCGGGCGTGCCGGGCTTGATCGAGCCGGCCGGCGAGATGTGGTCGGTCGTGACCGAGTCGCCGAGGGTCGCCATCACCCGTGCGCCGAGGATGTCGGAGACGGGCGTGAGGTCCATCGTCATGCCCTCGAAGTACGGGGGTTTGCGCACGTAGGTCGACTGCTCGTCCCACTCGAAGATCGGACCGGTCGGGGTCGGCAGGTTCCGCCAGCGGTCGTCGCCGTCGAAGACGGTCGCGTACTGGTGGATGAACTGGTCGCGCGAGATCGAGGAGTCGATGATCTCCTGCACCTCGTCCGGCGAGGGCCAGATGTCCCGGAGGAAGACCTCCGAGCCGTCGGAGCCCTGGCCGAGCGCGTCCGTCTCGAAGTCGAAGTTCATCGTGCCGGCCAGCGCGTAGGCGACGACCAGCGGCGGCGAGGCGAGGTAGTTCATCTTCACGTCGGGGCTGATCCGGCCCTCGAAGTTCCGGTTGCCGGAGAGCACCGCGGTCACGGCGAGGTCGTGCTCGTTGACCGCCTGCGAGACCTCGTCGATGAGCGGGCCGGAGTTGCCGATGCAGATCGTGCAGCCGTAGCCGACGGTGTAGAAGTCGAGCGCCTCGAGCGCCTTGTCCAGGCCGGACTTCTCGTAGTAGTCGGTGACCACCTTGGAGCCCGGGCCGAGCGTGGTCTTGACCCACGGCTTGCGCTTGAGGCCCTTCTCCGCCGCCTTCTTCGCGAGCAGTCCCGCCGCGATCATGACCGAGGGGTTCGAGGTGTTCGTGCAGGAGGTGATCGCCGCGAGCGTGACCGCGCCGTTGTCGAGCAGGTACCGCTGGCCCTCCGGCGTGGTGACCCTGACCGGCTTGGAGGCGCCGTTCGGGCTGCCCGAGGAGATGAGCACCTCGTAGTGCGTGTCGTGGTCCTCCTCGCCGGGCACGGGGCCCGGGTCGGAGGCCGGGAAGGAGTGCTTGGACTCGAGGTCGACGATGTCGTCCGACGTCTCCACCGAGGCGTAGCTGAGGATGTCCTTCTCGAACTGCGCCTTCGCCTCGGAGAGCAGGATGCGGTCCTGCGGGCGCTTCGGGCCGGCGATCGAGGGCACCACGGTGCCCAGGTCGAGCTCCATGTACTCGGAGTAGACCGGCTCGTGCGCGGCGTCGTGCCAGAGGCCCTGGGCCTTCGCGTAGGCCTCGACGAGCGCGACGGACTGCTCGTCGCGGCCGGTCAGGCGCAGGTAGTCGAGGGTGACGTCGTCGATCGGGAAGATCGCGGCGGTCGAGCCGAACTCCGGCGACATGTTCCCGATGGTGGCGCGGTTCGCCAGCGGCACGGAGCCGACGCCCGCGCCGTAGAACTCGACGAACTTGCCCACCACGCCGTGCTTGCGCAGCATGTCGGTGATGGTGAGGACGACGTCGGTCGCGGTCACCCCGGCGGGGATGGCGCCGGTCAGCTTGAAGCCGACGACGCGCGGGATGAGCATCGAGACGGGCTGGCCGAGCATGGCCGCCTCGGCCTCGATGCCGCCGACGCCCCAGCCGAGCACGCCGAGGCCGTTGACCATCGTGGTGTGCGAGTCGGTGCCGACGCACGTGTCCGGGTAGGCGCGCAGCACGCCGTCGACCACGCGGTCGTAGACGACCTTCGCGAGGTGCTCGATGTTCACCTGGTGCACGATGCCGGTCCCGGGCGGCACGACCTTGAAGTCCTGGAACGCGGTCTGGCCCCAGCGCAGGAACTGGTAGCGCTCGCCGTTGCGCTCGTACTCGATCTCGACGTTGCGCTCGAGCGCGTTCTCGGTGCCGAACAGGTCCGCGATGACCGAGTGGTCGATGACGAGCTCGGCGGGCGAGAGCGGGTTGATCCGGCTCGGGTCGCCGCCGAGGTCGGTGACCGCCTCGCGCATGGTCGCCAGGTCGACGATGCAGGGCACGCCGGTGAAGTCCTGCATGATGACGCGGGCGGGGGTGAACTGGATCTCGGTGTCCGGCTCGGCGTTCGCGTCCCAGGCGCCGAGCGCCTCGATCTGCGCCTTCGTGACGTTCGCGCCGTCCTCGGTGCGCAGCAGGTTCTCCAGCAGCACCTTGAGCGAGAACGGCAGTCGCGCATGGCCCGGGACGGTGTCGATCCGGAAGATCTCGTAGTCCGTGCCTCCGACGGTGAGCGTGGACTTCGCGCCGAAACTGTTCACAGCCATGCCTCGATCCTAGTTCTCCGGGAGGGCCTCGGCCTTCGCCTCGGAGCGGGTGCCGCGCAGCAGCAGCCAGGTGACCCAGAGCACCGCGGCGTAGAGCGGGATGCCCATCACGAGCTTGACGACGGCGAGCGCCTCCGTCTGCCGCGCGAAGTAGAGCGGCAGCTCCGCGACGAGCCGGGCGGCGAACAGCGCGGCCCACACCCAGGTGGCGGCCGTGGCGCCGCGCCGCGCGCGCGGCTGGGCGCGCCAGCCCGTCGGATCACCGGTGATCACGCCGAACAGGATCCCCACTAGGGGCCAGCGGACCGCCAGCGAGACCAGCATCGCGGCGAGGAGGACGACGTTGATCCAGATCCCGGGCAGGAAGTTCTCGTTCGCGTCGCCGGTCAGCAGCACCGCCGCCGCCGAGATCCCGACCAGCAGCAGCCCGGCGGATGCGGACATCAGCGGGCCGCGCTGCGCCGCGCGCAGCACCAGGAAGACGAGCGAGACCGCGACCGGCGCGATCGCCGAGAGCCACGCCGACTTCGTCACCGCGAACACGATCAGGAAGACGAGCCCCGGCAGCAGCGACTCGACGATGCCGCGCACGCCGCCGAGCGCGGCGAGCAGCGCGGCGCCGGTCGGCGCCTCGCCGGAGGCCACCGCCCGCAGGCCGCGCTGCGGCTCAGCGCCGCCGGGCGCGGGTCCGTCCGCGCTCACGTCGTCGCGTCCGCCTGCGGCTGCGCCGCCGGCATCTGCAGCGGGATGAGGTCCCGGGGCGGCATCGGCGTCGCCCCCCGGACGACGACGATCGAGCGGAACAGGTCCTCGATCTCGGCCGCCGCGTCCCGGTCCGTCGCGCCGCGGCCGGCGATCACGCCGCGCAGGAACCAGCGCGGGCCGTCGACCCCGATGAAGCGGGCGAGACGCATCCCCTGCTGCCCCTCGACGGTGACCGGGATCTCCGCGAAGATCTCGGGGCCGAAGGGTCCGTTGGCGAGCTTCGCCCGCGCACCCTGGGAGGCGAGCTGCTCCATGATCTGGCCGCGGATCTCGTGCCACAGGCCGCTCGTGCGCGGCGCGGCGAAGGGCTGCACCTGGAGCGTCGAGCCGTGGTACTCCAGGCCGACCGCGACGACCCGCTTCGACTGCTCCTCGACCTCGAGCCGCAGGTGCAGGTCCGAGCGCGGCACGATCTTCACCCCGCCGAGGTCGACGTACGGCCGCACCCCGGAGATCTCGCCCGCGTCGAACGGCCCCTTCGCGGCCCGGTCGGCCGGCGCCGACTTCGGCGTCGGCTCCTCCTCGGGAGCGCCATCGTCCGTCTGCTGGGCATCCGTCATCGCGGACCTCCGACTCCCGTCGACCCGAACCCGCCCTCGCCGCGCTGGCTGTCCGGGAGCGCCTCCACCCGGACGAACTCCGCGCGCGACACCGGCATCACGATGAGCTGCGCGATCCGGTCGCCGACCGCGATCTCGAACGGCTCGTCGGCGTCGGTGTTCAGCAGCGTCACGCGGAGCTCGCCGCGGTACCCCGCGTCGACGGTGCCGGGCGAGTTGACGATGGTGATGCCGCGCCGGGCCGCGAGCCCGCTGCGCGGCACGACGAACGCGACGTAGCCGTCCGGCAGCGCGATCGAGACCCCGGTGCCGACGGTGGCGCGCCGCCCGGGGGCGATCGTCAGGGCCTCGGCCGAGCAGAGATCGGCGCCGGCGTCGCCCGGATGCGCGTACTCCGGCGTCCGACCGGACGCGATGAGCACGGAGACGTGGTCGAGCACCCTCCGAGGGTAGTGCAGTTGAATGGAGGCGTGCCCAGACCCGTGCCGACCGACCGCCGCGCCGCCAGCGTCTACCGCGAGCGGCTGATCCCGGGCCCCGGGCTCTTCCTCGCCTGCGCGCTGCTCATCCCGGCCGGGCTGCTCGTGTTCCTGCCGATCGACACGACGGTCGGCATCGTCGCCGCGGTCGTGCTGTACGCCGCGGCCGTCGCGTTCCTGCTCGGCACCACCCCGACGGTCGAGGTGACCGCGGACGCGTTCCGGGCGGGCCGCGCGACGCTCCCCCGCGAGTTCGTCGGCGCCGCCGTCGCGCTGCGCGGCGAGGACGCCTTCGTCGCGCGCGGTCGGGATCTCGACGCGCGCGCCTACGTCCTGCTGCGCGGCTTCGCGAAGGACGTGGTGCGCGTCGAGAACACCGACCCCGCGGACCCGGCGCCGTACTGGGTGGTCTCGACCCGGCACCCGGACGAGCTGGTCCGCGCGCTGCGGCCGGCCGAGTAGCCGGCGAGCGGACGCAGAGCGCTAGGCGGCGCACTCCACGCAGATCGGGCCGCCGAGCTTCCGGTCCTTCTCGACGGCGAGCTGCGAGCGGTGCTTGACCAGGAAGCAGCTGACGCAGGTGAACTCGTCCGCCTGCTCCGGCAGCACGACGACGTCGAGGTCGACGTCCGAGAGGTCGGCGCCGGCGAGCTCGAAGCTGCCGGGGTTGTCCGCGTCGTCGACGTCGATCGAGGCGCTCGCGGCGTCCGGGACGCGTTCCTTCAGGGCCTCGATGGACTCGCTGTCATCGTCGGTCTTCCGCGGTGCGTCGTAGTCGGTCGCCATGCGTCATCCACTCTTGTTTCGCCGGGTAGGCGGATCGGCGGCGACAGTCTGCATGAATCGGTTATCGAACGCAAACCGGCCGTGAAAGCCCTGACAGAGCCATCGAACCCGCGGCGCGCCCGCGCTATTCCCGGGGAATGCGCCCGTCCCGTGGCAGCATTCCCGCAGGCGCCGGCAATCGGCGAGGAGGGTGATTCCCCATGGAAGAACTGCACATCGTCGGGGTCGAGGACGGGTCGCTGATCCTCGCCGGCGGCGACGGCGGGCGGTACGCCCTGCCGATCGACGATTCCCTGCATGCCCGCGTCCGGCAGTCCGTCTCCGTCGACCAGGGCTCCGCCCGGCGCCTGAGCCCCAAGGAGATCCAGGCGCACATCCGCGGCGGCATGAGCGCGCACGACGTCGCGCAGATCACCGGCACCCCGCTGGAGTACATCGAGCGCTTCGAGGGACCGGTGCTCGCCGAGCGCGAGTTCGTCGTTGAGTCGGCGCTCGCGATCCCGGTGCACACCGCCTCGGCGGACCCGCTCGCGCAGCCGACGACGTTCGGCGACGCGATCCTGGAGCGCCTGCACATCCTGGACGCGATGGGCGAGCGCTGGAGCGCGTGGAAGGAGGCGACCGGCTGGGTCGTCAAGCTCGGCTACCTGCTCGGCGCGATCGAGCACGACGCCCGCTGGCACTTCGACCCCAAGCGCCAGACCCTCTCCCCCATCAACGCGGAGGCGGTCGGCCTCTCCCGCCAGGATCCCGGCCACGAGATCGAGGCCCCGCGGCTGCGCGCGGTCACGCCGATCCGCGAGGAGGAGCCGCCCGGCCAGGCGGGGCGCTTCGACTCCGACGCGTTCGCGGTCGACCCGTCCTCGATGATCGACAGCGGCCCGGTGCTCGCGCCGATCGGGAGCCGGCCGGTGCCGCGCCCCGAGACGGTCCGGCACGACCAGACCGCCGACCTGCTGGAGGCGCTGCGGCGCCGGCGCGGCGAGCGCGAGGCGCCGTCCTTCGACGAGGACCTCGGCCAGAGCGCCTCGGTGCACGTCGTCGAGTTCGACCTGGAGATCGACGAGTCGCCGATCGAGCCCGAGCCCGCGCCGCGTCAGCGCACCGGGGGCTTCGGCGCCAAGAAGGGCCGACCGAGCATGCCGAGCTGGGACGAGATCGTCTTCGGCGCCCGCTCGGACGACGACGATCTGGCCTGATCCGGCCTCAGCCGGCGAACGCGCCGAAGCGCAGCAGCGGGACGCGGGTCTCCGCCTCCGTCCAGGAGCCGTGCTGGCCGACCATCCGCCCGGCCGAGCCGGCGAAGTCCTGCTCGGTGTAGTACGCGACCCCCTTGCGCGCCGCGACGAGGACCTCCCCGATCCGCGGCAGCACCTCGGGTGCGACCCGGCCGAACCAGCCCGCCGCGATCGCGGCCTCGCGGGTGGCCACCCAGGCGTCCGCCCCGACCGTGTCGAGCCAGCGCGCCGCGACGGCCTCGGGGTCGGCGTCCGGCGCCAGGTGCAGCTGCAGCAGGCGGTGCTCCCCGGCGACGCGGCGCACGCCCGTCCACAGCGGCGAGCCGTCCTCGATCACGATCCGTCGCCGCCTGGGCACGTCGAGGATGCCGTGGTCGGCGGTCAGCAGCACGCCGGACGCCGGACCGAGCGCGCGGGCGACCCGGCCCACCGCGGCGTCGACGCGCTCGATCACCGTGATCCACTCGTTCGACTCCCAGCCGTGCTCGTGCGCGGCCATGTCGAGCTCCGGGATGTAGGCGTAGACGAGGCCGCGCCAGGACCGATCGGCGAGGATGTCCGCGAGCGCCTCGGCGCGGTCCTCGACGGTCTTCGCCGGCAGGTACCTGGCGCCGCGCAGCACGGCGCTGGTGAAGCCGGAGCGCCGATAGCGCGGCGCGCTGAGCGCGATCGCCTCGAGCCCCGCCGCACCGGCGGCCTCGAACAGGGTCGGCACCCGCAGCCAGTCGTCCGGCAGCAGTCCCTCGTCCCAGCCCCGCAGCTGGTTGACCACCCGGTCCGCGCCCGGCTCGAGCGCCGTGTAGCCGACGATCCCGTGCTCGCCGGGTGACGCCCCGGTCGCCAGCGTGGCGAGCGCGACCGCGGTCGTCGTCGGCACGCCGGTCGTGATCACGTCGGCGCGGGTCGCCATCGCGGCGGAGAGCGTCCTGGCGTGCCCCGCGCGGGCGCGCAGGCTCTCCGCGCCGAGGCCGTCGACGAGGATCACCGCGGCCCGCTCGACGGGCGGGAGGCCGAGCCGCGCCGGCCGCCCGGTCGCCGCGGCGAGGCAATCGCGCAGCACATCGGCAAGGCTCGCGGCGCCGTCCACGGGCCCCGGTAGCATGACGCCGATCCTATGACTCCTCCCCAAGACACCCTGGCCCCGGCGGCCGAGCAGCCCGGCGGCGAGCGCATCGAGGACGTCGATGTCGCGAGCGAGATGCAGGGCTCGTTCCTCGAGTACGCCTACTCCGTGATCCACGCCCGGGCGCTGCCGGACGCCCGCGACGGGCTGAAGCCCGTCCAGCGGCGCATCCTCTTCCAGATGACCGAGATGGGGCTGCGGCCCGATCGCGGGCACGTGAAGAGCGCCCGCGTGGTCGGCGACGTGATGGGCCGGCTGCACCCGCACGGGGACTCCGCGATCTACGACGCGATGGTGCGGCTGGCGCAGGACTTCGCGATGCGCGTCCCGCTCGTCGACGGCCACGGGAACTTCGGCTCCCTCGACGACGGGCCCGCGGCGGCGCGCTACACCGAGGCCCGGCTGACCGCCGCGGCGCTCGCCATGACCGAGGGCCTCGACGAGGACGTCGTCGACTTCGTGCCGAACTACGACAATCAGTTCCTGCAGCCGGCCGTGCTGCCGGCGGCCTTCCCGAACCTGCTCGTCAACGGGGCGAGCGGCATCGCGGTCGGCATGGCGACGAACATGGCGCCGCACAACCTGATCGAGGTGGTCGCCGCGGCCAGGCACCTGCTCGAGCACCCGGACGCCTCGGTCGCCGAGCTGATGCGCTTCGTCCCGGGCCCCGACCTGCCGACCGGCGGCTCGATCGTCGGGCTCGACGGCGTGCGCGAGGCCTACGAGACGGGGCGCGGCTCGTTCCGGATGCGCGCCAAGGTCGCGATCGACAGCTCCGGCCGGCGGCCCTCGCTGGTCGTCACCGAGCTGCCCTACCTGGTCGGCACCGAGAAGGTCATCGAGCGCATCAAGGACGGCGTCTCCGCCAAGAAGATCCAGGGCATCTCGGACGTCGCCGACCTGACCGACCGCAGGCACGGCCTCCGCCTGATCATCGAGGTGAAGACCGGCTTCAGCCCGCAGGCGGTGCTCGAGCAGCTCTACCGCGCGACGCCGCTTGAGGAGTCGTTCTCGATCAACAACGTCGCGCTCGTCGACGGCGGGCCGCGGACGCTCGGCCTGCGCGAGCTGCTGCGCGTCTACCTCGACCACCGGATCGAGGTGGTGCGCCGGCGCAGCGCGCACCGGCTCGCGAGGCGACGGGAGCGGCTGCACCTGGTCGAGGGCCTGCTGGTGGCCATCCTCGACATCGACGAGGTGATCCAGCTCATCCGCTCCTCGGACGACGCCGAGGAGGCGAGGGCGCGGCTGATGAGCGTCTTCGACCTGTCGGAGGCGCAGGCCGAGTACATCCTGGAGCTGCGCCTGCGCCGGCTCACCCGGTTCAGCCGGGTCGAGCTGGAGGCCGAGCGCGATCAGCTCGTCGCCGAGATCGCGGAGCTGGAGGCGATCCTCGCGGAGCGATCGAGGCTGATCGCGCTGGTCGGCGACGAGCTCGAGGAGACCGCCGAGCGGCTCGGCACGCCGCGCCGGACGGTGCTCTCCACCGCGGCGCCGACGGCGCCGGCGAGGCGCGCGGGCGACGCGACGGTCGCGGCGCTCGAGGTGCCGGACGCGCCGTGCGAGGTCGTGCTGTCGGCGAGCGGCCGCATGATCCGGGTGAACCAGGCCGACGGGCTCGCGATCCCCCGCGCGGCGCGGCGCGGCAAGCACGACGCCGTCCGTTCCCGCGTCGCCACGACGGCGCGGGCCGACGTCGGCGCCGTCACCAGCGCCGGCCGGCTGATCCGGTTCACCGCGGCCGACCTGCCGAGCGTGCCCTCGACCTCGGCGCTGCTGTCGGCGGGGATCCGCATCTCCGGCTACCTCGACCTCGGCCGCGGCGAGCAGGTGCTCGGCCTGGTCGACCTCGCCGCCGAGCTGCCCGTCGCGCTCGGCACCGCGCAGGGCGTCGTCAAGCGCGTCGCGCCCGGCGCCTGGCCGAGCCGGCCCGACTTCGAGGTCATCGCACTGAAGCCGGGCGACGCCGTCGTCGGCGTCGGGCAGGGCCCGGACTCGGACGAGCTCGTCTTCATCACCGCCGGCGCCCAGCTGCTGCGCTTCTCCGCGGCGCTGGTGCGCCCGCAGGGCGTCGGCGCGGCCGGCATGGCCGGCATCGGCCTGTCGGGGAAGGACCGCGTGGTGTTCTTCGGCGAGGTCCCCCCGGACGACCAGGCCGTCGTGGCGACCGTCTCGACGCCGGACGCGACGCTCGCCGGCGCCGACCCCGGCCGTGCGAAGGTCTCGGCGCTGGCCGAGTTCCCCGCGAAGGGCCGGGCCACGGGCGGCGTGCGCGCGCACGCCTTCCTCAAGGGCGAGTCGGCGCTCGCCCTGGCCTGGGCCGGCACCGGCCCGGCGCTCGCCAACGGACCCGGCGGCGAGGTCCGTGCCCTGCCGGATCCGGGCGCGAAGCGCGATGCATCAGGAACCATCCTCGACGGCGTCGTCGGGGCGATCGGAGGACCGCTGTGACCGATTCCACCGCCCAGGCACCGACCAGGGCCCCGCTGGGCATCCCCCGCTGGGTGCTGGTCTGGCTCATCATCACCGCGGTGATCCAGACCTACGACGCCTGCTACGTGCTGCTCGGCCCCGTCTCGCACACCGGCGGGCCGCTCTCCTGGCTGTGGGCCGGGCACGTCTGGTACGGGACCTACGACATGACCTACGGCGGGAAGGCTTCGAGCGCGTGGGGCGAGGCCCAGTCCTGGATGAACCTCGTCGAGGTGGTCGGGCTGATCGTCGTGTTCTGCAACCTGCGCAAGCCCTGGGTGCCGATCCTCGCGCTCATCATCCAGACGGCGACCTTCTGGAAGACCGTGGCCTACTTCACGATCGAGGCCGCGAGCGGGCTGGAGAAGACCCGGCACTCGCTCGAGTCGGGCGACCTGCTCGGATTCCTCGCCGTCGGGGTGCTCCCGAACGTGTTCTGGATCGTGATCCCGCTGCTGTCGATGATCGCGCTCTGGCGCCTGATCCACCGCCGGACGGCGGCGCCGCGGCTCGCCTAGCCGCGACGGCTCACATCAGGCCGAGCAGCGGGAACGTCGAGATCATCGTGGTGAGCGCGGCCGCCGCCGCGCCGAACCCGGCGATCTGGCCGATGCGCACCTGACGGGCGAAGCCCTGGGCGGCGGCCTCCCGGCCGAACGGCAGGAGCGAGAGCACGACGGCGGCGATGCCGGCGACCAGCGCGACGCAGACGAGCACGACCGCGGCGACGAACATCCCCTTGGCCCCGCCGGAGAAGCTGCCGAAGGCGGCGCCGATCAGGATCGCCGCGACCAGCTCCAGGAGCGCGGCGCCGGCCCCGGCACCGAGCAGGAGGAACGCCTGGTTCCTGCCGGGCACCGCGGGCGCGGCCGGGCGGACGGGAGCCGGGGCGTACCCGGCCGGGGCCGTGAGCCGGGCGCGTGCCGCGGTGCGCGCCGCCGGGTCGCCGTTGTCGGCGATCCACTGGATCAGCCCGGGGTAGGCGTTCGGATGCCCGACGACGGCGCTGCCGAGCTGGGGGTGCGACGCCGCGATCTCCGCCAGCCGGGCGGAGGAGGTCGCAGGGTCGAGGACTTCGGTCTCAGGGGTCGACATGGCACACGCTTTCGATCGTCGCGGAAGGGGGCTGCCCGGATGCAGCCTACCGACTCGTCCCGGGCGCGGGGCGGTCCGAGCGGGCGCCGGTCAGGCGTCGACGCGGGCCCGGTCGAAGCCCTCGCCCGCGACGATGAGCTCCTTGCGCCCGGCGACGTCGTTGCCCATCAGCAGCTCGAAGACCCTCTCCGCGGCGGCGCCGTCGGCGACGTTCATCCGCCGCAGCGTGCGCCCGCGGCGGTCCATCGTCGTCGTCGCGAGCTGCTCGGCGTCCATCTCGCCGAGGCCCTTGTAGCGCTGGATCGGGTCCTGGTAGCGCCGGCCGGCCCTCCGCAGCCCGGCGATGACGGACTGCAGCTCGGTCTCCGAGTAGGTGTAGACGATCTCGTTCGGCTTGCTGCCGGGGTGCTGCACGACCACGCGGTGCAGCGGCGGCACGGCAGCGTACACCCGCCCCTGCTCGAGCAGCGGGCGCATGTACTTGTGGAACAGCGTCAGCAGCAGCGTGCGGATGTGCGCGCCGTCGACGTCGGCGTCGGACATGATGATGACCTTGCCGTAGCGGGCGGCGTCCAGGTCGAAGCTGCGGCCCGAGCCCGCGCCGATCACCTGGATGATCGCGGCGCACTCGGCGTTCCCGAGCATGTCGCCGATCGAGGCCTTCTGGACGTTGAGGATCTTGCCGCGGATCGGCAGCAGCGCCTGGTACTCGGAGTCGCGGGCGAGCTTCGCGGTGCCGAGCGCCGAGTCGCCCTCGACGATGAACAGCTCGCTGCGCGCGACGTCGTTGGAGCGGCAGTCGACGAGCTTCGCGGGCAGGCTGGACGACTCCAGCGCGTTCTTGCGCCGCTGCGTCTCCTTGTGCGCCCTGGCGGAGACCCGGGCCTTCATCTCGGCGACGACCTTGTCGAGCAGCAGCGCGGTCTGCGCCTTGTCGTCGCGGCGGCTCGAGTCGAATCGCGCCCGGAGCCCGTCGGCGAGCACGGTCGCGACGATCTGGCGCACCGCCGGGGTGCCGAGCACCTCCTTGGTCTGCCCCTCGAACTGCGGCTCCGGCAGTCGCACGGTGAGCACGGCGGTGAGGCCGGCCAGCACGTCGTCCTTCTCCAGCTTGTCGCCGCCGAGCTTGAGCCGCCTGGCCTGCTTCTCCGCCTCGGCCCGCAGGAACCGCAGCAGCCCCTGCTCGAAGCCGGTCGTGTGGGTGCCGCCCTTCGGCGTCGCGATGATGTTGACGAACGACCGGACGACGGTCTCGTAGCCGGTGCCCCAGCGCAGCGCGAGGTCGACCGCGCACTCCCGCTCCACCTCCCGCGAGACCATGTGGCCGGCGTCGTCGAGCACCGGCACCGTCTCGGCGAAGCGCCCGGTGCCCTGGATGCGCCAGGTGTCGGTGACCGGCGCGTCCGGGGCCAGGTGGTCGGCGAACTCCCCGATGCCGCCCGCGAAGTGGAACGTCTGGGCGACCGGTCCTTCGGGAGCGGTCCCGTCGACCAGCTCGAGCCGCAGGTCCGGGACGAGGAAGGCCGTCTGCCGGAGGCGGTCGGTGAGCTCGGCCGGCTGGAAGGCGGCGCCCTTGGTGAAGATCTGCGGATCGGCCCAGTAGCGCACCCGGGTGCCGGTGACGCCCTTCGCGACCCTGCCGACGACCCGCAGCTCGCTGGCGCTCTCGAACGGGGTGAACGGCGCGTCCGGCCGCGGCCCGTCCGGACCGTCGGCGAACACGCCGGGCTCCCCGCGCCGGAAGGACATCGCCCAGGTCCTGCCGTCCCGGTCCACCTCGACGTCGAGCCGCTCCGAGAGCGCGTTGACGACCGAGGCGCCGACGCCGTGCAGGCCGCCGGAGGCGGCGTAGGAGCCGCTGCCGAACTTGCCGCCGGCATGCAGCTTGGTGAACACCACCTCGACGCCGGTCAGCCCGGTCTTCGGCTCGACGTCGACCGGGATGCCGCGACCGCGGTCGCGCACCTCGACCGAGCCGTCGCGATGCAGGTCGACCTCGATCGCGTCGCCGTGGCCGGCGAGCGCCTCGTCGACCGAGTTGTCGATGATCTCCCACAGGCAGTGCATGAGCCCGCGGGAGTCGGTCGAGCCGACGTACATGCCGGGACGCTTGCGGACCGCCTCGAGCCCCTCGAGCACGGACAGGTGCCTCGCCGAGTACTCCGTCGCCACGCCTGCGAGCCTAGGCGCGGCCGCCGACGGCGCCCGTCAGCGAAACGGCCTAGTGCGATCCCCGGTCGATCCACTTGTCGGCCAGCGGTGCGCGGTAGTCGCCGATCGCCGCCAGCAGCCCGTCGAGGTCGTGCTCGACGATGAGCATCCCCCGGTGCACCGGCTTCAGGAAGCGCTCCTCGACGACGTGGTCGAGGAACGCCGCGAGCGGCCGGTAGTAGCCCTCGACGTCGTACAGCGCGCACGGCTTGCGATGGTGGCCGAGCTGCGCCCAGGTCCACACCTCGAAGATCTCCTCGAGCGTGCCCGCGCCGCCCGGCAGCGCGACGAAGCCGTCGGAGAGCTCCGCCATCAGCGCCTTGCGCTCGTGCATCGATCCGACGACGCGCAGCTCGGTGAGCCCGGGATGCCCGATCTCCTTGTCCATCAGCGACCGCGGGATGACCCCGATCACCTCGCCGCCGCCGGCGAGCGCGGCGTCCGCGATGGCGCCCATCAGCCCGACCGACGCTCCGCCGTACACGACGCCGATGCCGCGCGCGGCGAGCTCCGCGCCGAGCGCCGTCGCCGCGGCGGCGTAGCCGGGGGATCGTCCGGGGCTCGAGCCGGAGAACACGCACAGTCGCACCCGGCGAGCCTAGGGCGCCGCGGGATCCGCCCGTAGCGAAACCGTGACGCGTTTGACACGGGTTCGAGACGTTCGTGTGTTTACATCTAGGCAGCGAACGTCGCTGCACGCAGTGCTCGAACGCACTCGAGAGCAGCGAGGAGCAGTGAGGAGCAGGAGATGACCGAGATCGCCGACCGTGTCCTGAGCGACGAGACCGACCACTACGAGCTCTCCGCCCTCGACCGCTGCGACTCCTGCGGCGCGCAGGCGTACGTGCGGGTCACGCTCGCCTCCGGCGAGCTGCTGTTCTGCGCCCACCACGCGACCCGTTTCCGCGACAAGCTCGCCGACACCGCGATCGCCTGGCACGACGAGTCGGACCGGCTGCTCGAGGACGCGGCCGTCTGAGCCCGGTGCGAGCCGACGCCTAGACTCGCTGCGTGAGGCGCGTCAAGTACTACCTGGCGCGCCTGCGGAGCCTCGACGTCGCGAACATGCGGCGCGTCGCCCGCGAGATCGCGGCGCGGATCGGCCGGACCCGGCTCGGGGTGCTGCTCGACATGGTCCGGTGCTCGATCCGGTACGGCGCCGGCTACCTCGACTACGAGGAGTACGAGTTCTACCTGCTGAACGCGCGCGAGCGCGCCACGTTCATGACCAGCACGCACTTCGACCGGATCGCCGCGCGCTACAACGAGCCGGAGTACCGGCATCTGCTCGCCGACAAGGCGGAGTTCAACGCGCGCTTCGACCGGTTCCTCGGCCGGGACTGGCTCGACGTGCGCACCGCGACGCCCGAGCAGCTCGCCGACTTCCTGCGGCGCCACCCGGTCGTCATGACGAAGCAGCCCGACTCGGTGCACGGCCACGGCGTGCGGCGCCGCACGGCGCAGGAGGCGGGCGACCCGGCCGCGTTCCGCGAGGAGCTGCTGGCCAGCGGCCACATCCTCGTCGAGGAGTTCATCGCGCAGCACCCCGACCTCGCCGCGCTCGCCCCGCGCAGCGTCAACACGCTGCGCGTCATCACCTTCTTCGACGGCGAGCGGCTGCACGTGCTGTGCGCGGCGCTCAAGCTCGGCCACGACGCCGACGTCGACAACTTCGGCTCCGGCGGGATGTACACGATCCTCGACGAGGAGGGCGTCGCGCGGTATCCGGCGTTCGACATCCTGGCCCGCACCTACGCCGAGCATCCGGTCACCGGCCGGCCGATCGTCGGCTTCCGGGTGCCGCGCTACGAGGAGATCATCCGCGCGCTCGACGAGGCGGCGCGGGTCGTGCCGCAGGTGCGCTTCGTCGGCTGGGACGTCGCGGTGCTGCCGGACGGCGTGGGGATCGTCGAGGGCAACTGGAACACCGGCGGCTTCCAGATGAAGCCGAGCCTGTCCGGCGTCAAGACCGGCCTGATGCCGCGCTTCCGCGAGGCGATCGGCGAGTTCTGAGGCGCGGCTCAGCGCGCGCGGGCGCGCTCGGCGAACGCGGCGCGCGCCGCGGCCGCGTGCGCGTCGGCCAGCGCGTGCGGCTCGCCGGTCTCGTAGTCGAGGCCGAGCTCGGCCAGACGGCCGCGGATGATCGCGTCGGCGAGCCGCGGGTTCCGCGGCAGGAGCGGACCGTGCGCATGGCTGCCGAGCACCGCGCCGACGGCCGAGCCCTCCTCCGCCGCATCCGGCCAGGGGCCGACGTCGACCCGGCCGAGCGGCGGCGCGCCCTCGTCGGGCAGGAACCGCTGCCGGAGGTTCACGAAGCCCTGCACCTCGCCGTGCGCCGCGGTCTCGAGCAGCAGGGGCCCGCTGACGAGGTCCGGGGCCGGCAGCGGGCCGGCCGCCGGGTTCGCGACGCTGCGGCCGGGCAGCAGCCCGAGTCCCTCGACGGGCCCGCTCGACCCCGGGAAGCGGATCGTTCGGGCGAGGAGCTGGTAGCCGCCGCCGACCGCGATCACCCGGACCCCTGCCGCGACCCAGTCGCGGAGCCGCTCCCCCTCGGCGCGCAGCGCGGGCAGCGCGTCGAGCTGCGCGGCGACCGAGCCGCCGCCGAGGTGCACGAAGTCCGGCGGATCGGCCGGCCACGGCTCGCCGGGCGCGACCTCGACGACCGCCGCCGCGTGCCCCGCCCACTCGAGCCGGCGCCGCAGCGCGAGGACGTTCCCGCTGTCGCCGTTCTGATCGAAGTGCGTCGGGAAGACCTGGAGGATGCGCGGGGTCATGCGGCGTCCTCCGGAGCCGCCTTCGTGGACGCGCCGTGCAGGCCGAGCAGCCGGCGGAAGGTCCGCATGCCCTCGGCGGTGAACACCACGGTCCGCAGCCCGTCCGTCGGCGGCGGGAGCGCGGTGAACCGCTCGGCCGCCCGGCCGACGTCCTCGATCACCTCGTCGACCCGGATGCCCGAGTAGACCAGGCGCAGCGCCATCTCCTGGGCCTGCTGGCCGGTCACGACCCGGACCCGGTCCACGGCGCTCCAGTCCACCGGCCACAGCAGCGAGGGGTCGGGCAGGTCCTTCCCCGCGATGACCATGAGCTGCTCCGGCGAACCGGGCAGCACGTCGAGGTTCGCCTGCGCGGTCGGCGGGCTCTTCATCAGCAGCAGCCGGGTCGGCACGCCGCGGATCTCCGCGACCTCGCCGCGGGCGAACATCGAGGTCTCCGCGGTGAGCGCGGCATCGGCGACCTCCGGGTCGAACCGCTCGCGGAGCACCGCCCGCGCCGCCTCGACCGCCGCCGCGGAGTCGGCCGCGAGATGGACCCCCGGGGAGGGCAGGCCGACCTCGAGCTCGCCGTCGCCGCTGAGCCCGAGCACGGCGCTGCGGCCGTCGACGGCGAGCACCTCGGTCGTGCTCGCGCCGACCGCCGGGCCGCCGTGATCCGGGCCGAAGTACGGCGCCGATCCGTTGCCGTGCGGCAGCGCCGCGAGCAGGGCGGGGGCGAGCCCGAACCAGCGCACCTCGGCGCGCAGGCCGCCGGCCGGGTCGGTGCCGATCGCCCGCAGGTGCCCGTCGTCGCGGTTCAGCACCAGCGCGCCGCCGGTCGCCCGCGCCGTGCGCGCCAGGTACTCCGCGGCGCGGTCCGGCGAGCCCCAGCGGTGCAGCTGGTCGAGCATGACGTTGAGCAGCACGGTGGTGTCCACGCCGGTCCGCTCGAGCAGCACCGCCGAATAGGCCTCGTCGACCTCGAGCACGGCGAGCTCGTGCGGGAAGCGCCCGCGCGCGTCGACGACGGTGATCAGCTCGCTGAGCAGGCCGCGGGTGATGTTCCCGGCCATCCGGTTCGTCCACAGGTCGACGCCGTGGGCGCGCAGGATCGCGGCGAGCATCTTCGTCGTGGTGCCCTTGCCGTTCGAGCCGGTCACGACGACCAGCCGGGGCTGCCGCAGGATCCGGACGAGCAGGTCGGGCGACAGCCGCTCGACGACCCGGCCCGGGATCGCGGTGCCGCCGCCCGGGCGCACGAGCAGCAGCGCCCGCCGCGTGAGCCGGCCGATCGCGATGGCCAGGACGTCCCGGAGCACGCGCGCCCTACTCGAGGTAGTCGCGCAGCGCCTGGGACCTCGACGGATGGCGGAGCTTCGCCATCGTCTTCGACTCGATCTGCCGGATCCGCTCGCGGGTCACCCCGAAGGTGTCGCCGATCTGGTCGAGCGTCTTCGGCTGGCCGTCGCCGAGGCCGAAGCGCATCCGGATGACGCCGGCCTCGCGCTCGGAGAGCGAGTCGAGCAGCTGCTCGAGCTGCTTCTGCAGCATCGTGAAGCCGACCGCGTCGGCCGGCACGACCGCCTCGGTGTCCTCGATGAGGTCGCCGAACTCGCTGTCGCCGTCCTCGCCGAGCGGGGTGTGCAGTGAGATCGGCTCGCGGCCGTACTTCTGCACCTCGACGACCTTCTCCGG
>Ga0209934_1000827_pt1 | contig 24205 bp, 23 predicted proteins | sample ThiBiot_750_plan_2_FD_183950 | JGI IMG/M metagenome (GOLD analysis project Ga0209934, IMG submission 183950) | Wastewater bioreactor microbial communities from Cape Town, South Africa - Thiocy_expt_750_plan (SPAdes) | ecosystem: Engineered > Bioreactor > Thiocyanate-remediating >...
CCAAACAAATGATTATTAGAGAGAGTAACCTCACCGAACGCAGTCTGGTTACCCGTTGCAATCTGATCAACTCGGTACGCTCGGACAATAACCCTCACGGTTTCACGATGGAGAAATTCGAGATTGTAGAGAATCGGGATATTCGGATATCGGAAAGATAGATAAAGCTATGATACGAAAGATAATGAAACAGATCAATGAATGGTTGGAGGACGGCCTGCGAGGAATACTCGGCAGGCTGACCCCTGACAGACGGATTATCCTTGTGATAGCGATGTTCCTTCTTTTTGGCGGTCTTTCCATCTACATGACCTTTTCTTCTATTTACAATTTCGGTAAAAATAAGGCAGAAAAGATGCGGATAGAGCAGATCGAATCGCTGAAACTACAAGTGGAACAACAGCGAGATAGTATTAACAATCTAAAATCAGTAGAATAATGGAACAGGAAGATTTGAATAAAGAAACTTCTCCCGAAACTATTCCCGAAGAACAGCCATCTGTACCGGATAATAAATCGGAAGCGAAGAAAGAACCTCAGAAACCGCCAAAGCAAGAGCTTTCAATGGCAGAGAGACAGAAGCGAAAGAAGTTGTTGATCATGCCGCTATTCTTCTTAATCTTTGGTGGTGCGATGTGGCTGATCTTTGCTCCGTCGGATGATGGGAAAGAGCAAGCGGTAGGACTCACGGGATTCAATGCCGAACTACCCGTACCCAAAGACGAAGGCATTGTGGAAGGCAAACGGGATGCTTACGAACGGGAAGCGATGCGACAAAAGGAACGAGAGAAAATGAAGTCTTTACAGGATTTTTCTTCTATGTTCAACGATACCGAGCAAAACAATTATGAACAGAAGGACAATGCCTACAATACTTCTTTGCAAGTAGAACAGCCCCGAAGTTCAACACCTCGTGCAATACAATCATCAGCAACGGCTTATCAGGATATTAATAAGCAATTAGGCGATTGGTACGAAAAGCCTTCCGAAACAGGCAAACAATCGCAGTCAGCTATGGAACAGCGGCTACAGGAATTGGAACGAAAGCAAGAAGAAGCCGAGGCGAAAAAAGCAGAAGAGGACGAACAGACCGCTTTACTTGAGAAATCCTACCAGATGGCAGCACGCTATATGCCTATGCAGACAGGAGAACAACAGGTAGAAGAAGCAAGTGTGACACGTACAGGCGATAAGGTTAAGATAAAACCCGTTAAACAAGTGCATCACAATGTTGTATCTCTATTGGCTGCTCCGATGTCTAAGGATGAATTTATAGCCTCGTACAGCAAGCCCCGAAATAAGAATTTTCTCACTGCCGCAGGCAATGAGGGAATACAGGATAAGAACAGTATTCGTGCTTGTGTAAACCAAACTGTGACTCTGACTAATGGCAAAGAAGTACAACTTCGTCTTTTAGAGCCAATGCGGGCAGGAAACATCCTGATCCCTGCCAATACCTTGGTAACAGGAGCTTGTCGGATTGGTGGCGAACGTCTGGAAGTAACGATCAATTCCATTCAATATGCAGGAAACATTATTCCGGTTGAACTGCAAGTGTACGATATGGATGGTCAATCCGGAATCTTTGTTCCCAACAATGACGAGGTAAAAGCAGCCAAAGAAGTAGCATCTACATTAGCATCGTCGGCAGGTACAAGCATTATGATCTCGGATAATGCCGGCTCACAATTGGCTGCCGATATGGGCAAGGGTTTGATACAAGGAGCTTCGCAATACATCAGTAAAAAGATGAGTGTAGTAAAAGTTACCCTCAAAGCAAACTACAAGCTTCTGTTACTACCCAAAGAAAACTAAACAAGAAAAACCACTAAAAAATTAATGTTTAACAAATTTAAAATCACGAATATGAAACGAATCTTTTTTATATTAATGCTTGCTGTAAGTGTATTTACATCCCATGCACAAGAAGTACCACAAGACACTATTGTGGTGCATACCAAACCGACAACAGGTGACTATTACGAGAGTTTTACCCGTCCGCTGACCTTCGATAGAATGATACCGCCTTATGCTCTGGAGGTCACATCTAATAAAACTGTGCACGTAATATTCCCATCAGCTATTCGCTATGTCGATTTAGGGTCGGCAGATCTTCTCGCAGCAAAAGCGGATGGCACGGACAATGTATTGAGAGTGAAAGCAGCTTTGCGGGATTTCAGTAGAGAAAGCAATTTATCTGTCATCACCGAAGATGGTGCATACTATACTTTTAACGTAAAATATGCAGATGAGCCTGTAAAATTATCTATTGAGATGACAGACTTTTTGCACGATGGCGAAGCGGTCAACCTCCCGAACAATGCCCTTGCGGTCTATATGCAGGAATTGGGGCAAGAATCACCCTTGTTGGTCAAATTAATTATGCAGTCTATACACAAGAACAATGACCGTGAGATAAAGCATATTGGTTCGAAGCGTTTCGGAATACAGCACACGCTGAAAGGTATTTATACCCATAACGGACTATTGTATTTTCATTTGCAACTGAAAAATTCATCCAACGTACCGTTCAATGTGGACTTTATCACATTTAAGATTGTAGATAAAAAAGTAGCCAAACGGACTGCTATTCAGGAGCAGGTGATTTGGCCACTTCGTGCCTACAATAATTTGATGTTGATAGGTGGACAACAGACAGAACGCATGATTTTTACTTTGGCGAAATTCACAATTCCCGATGACAAAATGTTGGTTGTTGAACTCAATGAACAGGAAGGTGGACGCCATCAGCGGTTTACTTTGGATAATGCCGATCTGATTCGTGCAAAGGTTATTAACGAATTGAAAGTGAAATAAAAGTCTCAGACTTTTTTATTAACACATAGACGATATAATCATGAGAAAAATAATAATGTTAATAGTTGTGTCGTGCTTCGCCTTTTCGGGTGGAGCATACGCTCAACGTTCACTGTCGGGTATGAGGGGTATACAACTAATGGGAGGCATGGTGGATGGAATCTATTCGTCCAAGAACGATAATGAAGCGGGGTACTATTTTGGGGTGGCAATGGCGACTTATGCCAAGAACGGTAACAAATGGGTGTTTGGAGCGGAGTATCTGGAACGCTATTATCCTTATCGGGAAAAACGATTGCCAATAGCTCAGTTCACAGGTGAAGGAGGTTATTACTACAACTTTCTGACTGATCCGTCCAAAACAGTTTTTCTCTCTTTGGGTGTTTCTGCTCTTGCAGGCTATGAAACATCGAACTGGGGCGAAAAGACTTTATATGATGGTTCTACACTCCAACATAAGGATGCCTTCATCTACGGTGGGGCTATCACATTAGAGATTGAAACGTACCTGACAGACCGTGTTGTATTGCTCGTTACAGGGCGGGAACGCATCCTCTGGGGTAACTCTACAGGACATTTTCATGGGCAGTTCGGTGTAGGAATCAAATTTATAATCAACTAAGAGACAATACAAAATGAAAAAAATAAAAACTTTCTTCGGAATAACAGCGTGGCTGGCAGTGATAATGCTGCTGGCCTCAGCCTGTAGTAGCGATATGGATATTAATAAGGTTTACGCATTTGATCTGGTTTGTATGCCAGTTCAGAAAAAGATCGTTCAGGGAGAGGTGGCGGAAATCCGTGCACAGATTGTAAAGGAAGGTAACTTTCAAGATACCAAATTCTATATTCGGTATTTTCAGGTAGATGGCAAAGGTCAATTACAACTCGATAATGGGACTATCCTTCTACCAAATGACTTGTATCTTTTGGAAAAAGAAACCTTTCGAATGTATTACACTTCCTATTGTACCGACCAGCAAGTGATAGATGTCTATATCGAAGATAGTTTCGGGCAGGTGGTTCAAAAGACGTTTTCTTTCCAAAATGACCGAGGTAACGAGGAAGATTTACCAATAGAAGCGGAATAGCCATGATGACGATGATGGTAATCTCATACATAGCTACTTGGGTAAATATGATTTATGCCTATGTAACTGCTCCTATAGATGTTGAACTGTGGGGTTATCCTGATTAATTTATTATCCAACGTAAGAGTTGTATTTTTCATGTAGACCACTGATTAACAAAGTTTATTTTGATAATATTTTATGATAATAATATGTAACTTTTTCTCAGGAAGGCAATGTCGCATTCCGTCAAAAGTGAACATAAAATGATTAAAGATCAAAAAATCAGCTCTCTCATTGAAAATTGTGGGAGAGCTTTAATAGAAAAAGGTTATTCAGATGTTAACATCGAAAAGCATTACTGGATCTGGAAAAAAATTAGTAGATACATGGAAGAACATTCAATTGTCACTTATAGTGCAGATGTAGGAAATCAATACCTTGAAACATTACCACCAGATTTTCATATTTCCTACTTGAGGTCATTTCGTCGTAGCGTTTTTTATTCACAGATTATCTGTTTTATGGTCAAACAAGAAAGGCTTTGTATCTATAAGTTTATGACGATCTTCTTCAAAGAAAAATTTGTCTTCGCCGAATGCCGGTTTGAGCTGGTTGAACCAGGTCGCTTTAGGATTGTATTCTGCAAAAAAAGGAATATCCACCCATTTGGGATTACGTCCCTGGATAAAACGAAGTATAAATATCTTTTCATCTTTAATCTCCTGTACACCTAACACCTGTATCTTTCCGGCATGATCACTCATACTCGGGCCTCTTACTGTCCTGCATAAACCACTCACCTGCTGATAAGCTCTGCGGAAGATATTCCAACATCTTTCCAGAGGAATTTCAAAGTATTGTTTAGAACCGGTATCCCGGGCGATAAACATATAGTAAGGAATGCAGCCCAGATCGACTTGCTTTCGCCACATCTGCGCCCATATTTCAGGCTTATCGTTGATATGCTTTAGCAGTGGAGACTGAGTCCGTATTTGTGCTCCGGTACTTCGGATACGCATAATGGCTTGTTTGACTGCTTCGGTCGAAAGTTCTCTGGGATGATTGAAATGCGCCTGAATCGACAGGTTCTTTCCCGATTTGTTAATCTCTTCAAATAAACGGATGACATCATCACTATCGGTGTCAGTCAGATACCTGTATGGCCAGTAGGCTAATGACTTTGTTCCGATACGTATGGTACGGATATGATCAAAATCAGAAGTTAACAAGGGTTTAATATAGCTACTAAGAATGGCTGCATTCATAACCATCGGATCTCCGCCTGTAAACAGGACATCTGTCACCTCTTTATGGACTCGCAGGTACTTAAGTAATAAGTCCGCTTCTTTCATCGCAAATTTTAATCCGCTCATTCCTGAGAATTGAGGCCACCGGAAACAAAAAGTGCAATAAGCATGACAGGTTTGTCCCTGACTGGGAAAGAACAATACCGTTTCAGGATATTTATGTTGGATACCTTTCAGTTTTATTTCTCCTAACGAAGGTACATTATGCTCCTGCCCTGCCGGATTGGGATTCAAGGACAAGCGGATTTCCTGTATCTTCTGGTCAAGAAAGGATTTTTCGGTATTTTCATCCAATAATTTTTCAATCATTGCATAATGCTTTTTATCAAGCATCCCTTTTCTTGGAAAGTTTAATGTGAATATCGGATCAGTTTCGATATTATCCCAATCTATCAGTTCATCTATTACATAATTATTGGTTTTAAACGGTAATACTCTTCCTACGATTTCAATATCTCGGACAAACTCTTTGGGGATACCAGCTATCTGAGGTATAGATTGATAATTGTGTAATGTGTACGTTTTTAATTGATTACGGGATTTATTCATATTTACAGTTAAATTATTAAGATACACTTACTTATATTCCAAGTGCAGGTATTTTGAATTTGTTTTTATGTTGTTTTCGAGCGTACAGAAGGATCAGCTGAATATTCATAATCAGTTAAGAGACAAGAAAGCCAACCTGAATAAAGTTCAAGCCATATCAGATAAGATTTAGAAAAAAATTTGATCTTATCTACAAATAAAATATGTCACAACGATATATTGACTATCATATCCGGAACAAACACAGGTACAGCTAAAAGGATGCTATTGCGTTTGTATAAATGATTCCGGATTGTAAATATACAAAAAATAATCGGGGTACCGATTACAAAAACAGAAAACGGGTAAGAGAACTCTCTTACCCGTCAACTATATTATTTGATTAATAACGATTTCTGTTATATGTCCGCTGCTTCTATCTGCTTTTGGACAGGCAACGTTGCACTGATAGGCTTTCTTTCAAAATCAGTTTCGTTTAATTCTGAGATAGCACTTTGTCTGTCTGCTGCATTATTGGACATTTCATAGTATCGGAATCCTCATGTCCTTCCATTTTGTCTATCTGTGATAATCTGTGCAGATCCTGCTTTATCATACGACAGCACTTATCGTTGCGAAAAATTGATATAATAAAAACACCGGTACAATTTTTCGTTTTGTGTTTTAAATAGAACTTTGGTCAAAACAGCCTTTAATCAAGGCCGAATAAATTGAGACAATATTCTTTCTTCTGAAAATAGACTAGCTGTATTTATCAAAGCTAAATGGGAATATGCCTGAGGGAAATTACCCAATTGTCGCTTTGTCTCGAAATCCAGATCTTCGCTGAATAAGCCTAAATGATTGGAATATGAGAGCAGCTGATTGAATAGGCCTAAAGCATCGGATTTTTCTCCGACAACAAATAATGCCCTTACCATCCAAAATGTACAGATGGTAAAAGCTGAAGATGGCAGTCCAAAATCATCACTATTTTTATACCTATACATCAACCCTTCATGTAGTAATTCTTCTTTAATTTTTCTTACGGTTTTTATATACCTTTCATCATTAGCTTCAATAAAACCATACTGTTCGATCAACAACAAAGAGGAATCCATTTGCTTATTTCCATAGGCTTGAGTGAAACTTTGCAATTCCTCATCCCAACCTTTTTCACATATATCTCGATAAATTTTATCTGCCTCCACTCTTATCAATTTGGCATATTCATCTTTATTTAATAATTGTGCTATTTTTTCGGTTCTGTCTAGTGCAACCCAACACATTACTTTCGAAAACACAAAATGATCTTCTATATTTCTAAATTCCCAAATACTTTGATCTTTATTCTGCCATTCAGCAATTACAGTCTTTGCTATATTCCGGACAATCTCCCACATTTCTTCTATTTCATCCAGATTGCCTGGGAAAAATAAATAATAATTATAGATAACGTCCATCAAATAGCCTAACGAATCATTTTGTTTCTGATTGTAAGCGGCATTTCCTATACGTACGGGTTTTGAATTTTCATAACCTGACAAATGTGGTAAGAACTCTTCAACCAAATTCCTTTCACCCCGTATACCATACATGATTTGGAATTCATCATATTTCGATTTCAAAATACGTTTGACAAACCCTAAAAAACGAGCAGCTGCTCCCTGATGTCCCATTTTTAGTAATGTTTCTATCGACATGGAGGCGTCCCTGATCCAACAGAAACGATAATCCCAATTACGTACTTCGCCGATTGTTTCAGGCATACTTGTTGTTAGAGCAGCAAGTACGGCTCCCGACGATTGGAAGGACATCAATTTCAAAACAAGTAGGCTTCGTGCTATGACATCCCCATAAGCGTTAAACCGTTTAGAGCGGTAGCTCCAGTTAAGCCAATATACTTTAGTTCTTTGATACTCAAGCTTTACCCGATTGATGTCTACCGTAACAAGTTTCTGGTTGTATGATAGAAACAAAAAACCATCATCATTAAGTATTATTTCTTTTTTATCAAGAATAGCATCAAAATCAAAATTAGAATACAAGTAAAAATTATTCTTGTCATTTTCGACAGAAGCTGTTCGCACATACTCAGATGTTTTTCTAAATACAGCTTTTTCCTTGGCATAATTAATTGCAGGGTTGTAGCTTATCTTGAACCGAGGTTTACCATTTACTAATCTGATATATCTGTATATCTCCGCAGGCATATAGTATGTACTGTCGGAGGTTCTGTATCTGGGCATGAAGTCTAGTACATCAAAAGTACCTTCTTTTGCCTCGAACCTTGTGCGCAAGATATTTGTTCCTTGTTTATATTCCTGCGTTATCTTATATTCGCCCCCGACTTCTATCGCGAATGACCCTCCTTTCTCCTTATCTAGTAATTTTGCAAAAAGGGAAGGAGAATCGAAGTCAGGGAAACAAAACCAATCTATACTTCCATATTTTGAAACTAATGCAGCTGATCTACAATTACCTATAACTCCATAATCTAAATTTTTCATTTCAATAAATTATATTTTTTTGTGATAAAGGTAACAGCTCTCACTGTTAATTTTGAACATTTGATATCATTTTTACGTTTTAATTATACATATTGCCATGTATTAACGATCTTTAATACGTAAAAAAACTCATAATAATAAATGAAAACTGTTGTCATCTCTAATAGATTGCCTGTAAAAATAATAGAAGAAAATAATGAACTTAAACTAATAAGGAGTGAAGGAGGGCTTGCGACCGGACTTAATTCTATCGATTCGGGACAAAAAATGTGCTGGGTTGGATGGGCAGGAATGTATGTTGATGATGAAAAACAAAAACAAAAAATTAATCTTCAGATGGACGATTTGGATTTCCATCCGGTCTATCTATCCGTCAACCAAATTGAAAATTATTATGAAGGATATAGTAATAGTACAATTTGGCCGCTATGTCATTATTTCTTTTCCTATATAGAATCAAATGCAACTTATTGGGAGTCTTACAAAGAAGTGAATGCTTTATTTTGTAATGTGGCACTTGAAATAATAGAGCCGGGGGATACAGTATGGGTTCAAGACTATCAATTAATGCTCCTTCCTGCGATGCTAAGAGAGAAAATTCCAGATATAAATATAGGCTATTTTCATCACATACCCTTTCCTTCATATGAGCTATTCAGGGTTTTGCCCGAGAGAGCAGAGATATTACGAGGCCTATTAGGGGCTGACTTAATAGGGTTTCATACATATGACTATATGAGGCATTTTATCAGTACTGTATATCGTGTATTAGGCTACGAATGTATACTGGATGAAATTCAATTGGAAGAACGGATGATTGATATAGATGCTTTCCCCATGGGGATCAATTATGAATTATATAATAATGCCATACTTAACCCTGAAGTGGAATTAATAGCAAAAGAATTGAGAAATAGTATTAGTGGCAGTAAGATTATCTTGTCGGTTGACAGGTTAGACTACAGTAAAGGAATATTGATACGGTTGCAAGCGTTTGCTGAATTTCTTGAAGCCAACCCGAAATATAGGGGTACAGTTTCTTTAGTGATGGTTGTGGTACCTTCAAGAGACACTGTTGATATTTATTCTGATCTTAAAGTAAGAATTGATGAAATGGTGGGATCTATTAATGGAAAATATTCGACATTGAGTTGGAATCCGGTCTACTATTTTTATCGTTCTTTTTCTTTTGAAGAATTGACGGCATTGTACTATATGGCTGATATAGCTCTTGTAACACCTATACGAGACGGTATGAATTTGGTAGCGAAGGAATATCTTGCTACAAAGAGAAATAATACCGGAGTGCTGATTCTTAGCGAAATGGCAGGAGCCGCAATCGAACTCTCCGATGCAATCATTGTGAATCCCACAAATACAAAAGAAATAAATGATGCCATTATAAAAGCATTGGAAATGCCGGAGGAAGAACAATTCTCTACATTAAAAAAGATGCAGAAGGCAATAGCAACTCAAACAGTAGGACAATGGGCTCAAGATTTTATCTCAGAGTTGAAAAATGTTAAAGAACGGAATTACTCTATGTTCGAGAAAGTAATTAAAGACGAAAGTTTGAATAATATTAAAGACGCGTATGACAATGCACAAAAGAGGCTCATTATACTTGATTACGATGGTACATTATCTCCATTCTACAAAGATCCTGCAAATGCATACCCACGACCAGAACTATTACAACTTTTAGAAGAAATTATAAGAAACAAACGAAACAGGCTCATTATTAATAGTGGAAGGGATATGGATACATTGGATAAATGGTTTCAGGATCTATCGATTGGTCTGGCAGCCGAACATGGAGCATATTATAAAGACAAAGAAAAATGGTATAGTAATATTCCGGAAATAAAGTGGGATGATGAGATTATGCACATACTGGAACAGACAACACGTAAGACTCCAGGAGCCAAAATAGAGACGAAGAAGACGGCGATTGTATGGCACTACAGAGCCGTTGATACATGGCTTGCCGAACTGAGGGTTAATCAATTGATCAAAAGCTTGATTAATCCTTGCTCGCGATTAAATCTGCAAATAATGAGAGGGAATAAAGTAATTGAAATCAAAACATCGAATTTCAATAAGGGTTCAGAAGCAGTTCGATTATTAAAGATGGACAATTATGACTTTGTTCTGGCTATCGGGGATGATACCACTGATGAAGAAATGTTTATTGCTCTTCCAGACGATGCTATCACCATTAAAGTTGGAAAAAATGCTACTGCAGCTAAATATAATTTACCCTCTCAAACCAAGACCGTACCTTTTTTGAAAAATCTAATAAAGAATTAAAATACAAATGAATATATATCAGTTCACACGGGATATACTTCTGAGTACTGTTCTGTTCTTCGGAATATTGGGCTTGGTCTTTATTGTTTATAAGATTCTGGTGAGAACATTAAAAAGGCGTGCTAGTATGACTAAAAGTAAAATAGACGACTTTATTATTGATCTTCTGAAAGTTCCTCTGTTATGGCTTTCTTTCTGGCTTCTATTTAAGGTTTTTAGTCATAATTCTTTTCTTGCCGACAAGACATTCTTTGCCTCTCTTTCTAAAGCCAATGACATTTTGTTGATAATAACCGTTGGATGGGTGTTGATAAAAATAGTTAAAGCTGTTTTTTACTATTTACAGAATAGGCTTAATATTTCAACATCCGATAATCTTAATGCAAGGAAGAGTTTGACAAAGATGACGATTTTTGAAGGTATTATCATTGTTATTATAACTGTCGTAATTATTGCTCTCTGTTTAATGAGTTTCGATAATGTTCGCAATATTGGCATTAGTCTATTGACATCAGCAGGTATCGCCGGTATTGTTATTGGATTTGCTGCCCAAAATAGTATATCAACGATATTTTCAGGTATCCAGGTGGCTCTGACCCAACCTATCAGATTGGACGATGTTGTTATTGTAGAAGGTGAGTGGGGACGAATAGAAGAGATAACCCTAACGTATGTCGTGGTAAAGATCTGGGATGAGCGACGCCTGGTTCTTCCAGTTAAGTATTTCCTGGAGAAACCGTTTCAGAATTGGACTAGAAATACAGCCAATATATTAGGAACGATATTTTTATATATAGATTATAATTTTCCTGTAGATGCTCTAAGAAAGCATTTGGATATAATTCTACAAGGACATTCACTTTGGGATGAGCGTGTTGCTAATATTCAGGTTACGGATTCCAAAGAAAGGTACAAAGAGCTACGGGTTTTACTAAGCAGTAAAGATGCCTCTTCCAATTGGGATTTACGTGTAGATATAAGAGAAAAACTTATTGATTATATAAATAAAGAATATCCGGATTCTTTTGTTAAATACAGATTGGCTAAATGATTAGGCTACAGAGTGAAAAGCTATACGGAGATCATTTGAATGAGGAATTGGACTACTGCCTGCAAATCAGGTGTATGTCGGATACTTACGGCCTGTACCGACAGAGACTAATACAATATGGTTCTATTCCCTCAGATAAATCATAAATATACTGCAAGTCGCAAGATAAGGAAGTAGCTCTAACAAATCAAAGTAATATGAACAATGGGATTATCTCCATAAAAGTAATATCCAGAAGCTCCTGGAGGAGAATTACCGCAAAGCATGGCAGTGAGCTTCGGTCAGGGACTACGCCTCCCCCAACCCCATTATTTTTTCTTTTTTATCCGGTAACTTTTACCACACAGCAAGCAATGGTAAATAAGACAAATCTTTTCCTGCTAAGGAAAACCCGTCAGGGCTCCGTATTTGGCATTTTACCAGCTTGCTGTTCTTTTGTGGACGGATAAATAAGAAAAATCAGTATTCAATCTTTGCTTTTGATATAAAATAATATTTATTTTTTTTAATTTTATTTGTACTCTAATTACCCATTAGCATAAAAAATCACCTATTTTATCGAAGGTTATTTTAAACTGATAGTCAATCTCATCCTTATCTTTTCCATTTACAGGAAATGGATTTTCATGCGTATATCTATATGGATAATCTAAAACGTCAATCTTGATGGGGATATCTCTACATACTCCTTGTAAAGTATTTATCACTTCGTAAGGAGGCACTACTTCATCTTTTTGTAAAACAATACTATAAAACCGTTCACTCATTTTGCGGAACAGATTTTCCCGATATGCCGTAAACATTTTATAATTTAACATACACTGGAAATTTATACCTTCCGGTTCCCTGTTCATATAGTCGTAAAGTTTCCGGTCTCTTCGCATATGGCTTTTCAAGTGCTCTACAACAAATGAATATAAGCTGACATTGGCCTCACTATCCAGAATAAATTTCGAAACAGGAGATAACCTGTTAAAAACAGCACCTCCACAAAAGGTTGCATATTTGGATTTAGAGAAATAACCATTCTTATTACTCATCATTAAGATCTCCCCAAGAAAAGTTCCTATTGAATAGGAGAAAAAATCAATTGTGGCATCGCTTTCTATAGCCGGATGATTCCCCAATTTAATATCTTCGACGAAGTCTATAATATCATAGTAAGATTGCAACCCGGACCAGATAAAACGTTGGGGTTTATTGTGAAGACGGGTACTGATCGCAACATTTGATAAACTAGAACAGATAATATCAGGATGTCGCAACTTTCGTTGTTGGCTGACCTCATACATCTTATGAGAATCACTCCACAGGGATGGAGCCCTATTCATATGGAAAGCTATGGGGAACATGACGATAGCCTTTCCTGTCTTATCAGCTAGCTGTTTAGCCCAGGGAAGATATTTAGCCCAATATTTTTCATTAAATCCATGAAACATTAGAATAATACCCTTTGACTTGAGGATGGTTGATGACATAATAACATGGTAACGGAATTTTATGTTTTCCTGTATTTGCGCATCTTTCTTATTTAACATTTTCTGGATAATATCCGGCTCATAGTCCGTAGGCATTGCCGGTTTATATTCATAGTCATCAGTATTTCCTAGCCCCCCGGGCAATAACTCTTTTTGTTTAGATATAAATGTGAAATTTCTCATGACAAGATTTTTGTCAATTGCAATCTTGTCTTCTGTATAATTCTCTATAGACTTCAAATAATTATATAAATCTAAATATTGCATAACTTATGCTATTTATATTAAGATTACTCTTTTATCGAATTCTTTCGTTTTGAATTTTATCCATGCAAAATAATTATAAAAGTCTGAAAATTGCAAGAGAAATAAAACATCATATAAAGGCACTTTTCTTCCCTATGCTACCCGGGAAAAAAGACTCATAGGGCATAAGATTATAGTCTTAGCCAATTATTCTCTTATCAAAAGGAGAAGGTAGATCCTATAATTTATAAAATCAGCAATATATCGATTTTTTTTCGTATCTTAGCACTTTAAGCAATCGAGTTTATATTGTATCTTTCTTCTCAGTGTTTTGCTCCGCCTCCTATTTAGCGGATCTTCCCATCGTCAAAATCGACATCAAAATCAGCTTTTTTGTTAATATTATTAACCGGTTACGAGAATGTGTAAAGCAATTTGTCGTAACACATTTTTGTAAATTAGATGAAATCATTTTTTATAGGAAATCTGGAAGTAAAACTTCCTGTTATTCAAGGTGGAATGGGTGTCGGTGTATCCCTGTCCGGATTAGCATCGGCTGTTGCCAACGAAGGAGGTATCGGCGTAATATCCTGTGCCGGGTTAGGCTTAATTTATCACAAATCGCCCGGAGACTATCTAAGCAAATGTATTTCCGGACTAAAAGAAGAAATTCAAAAAGCAAGAGAGAAAAGTAAAGGCATAATCGGTGTAAATATTATGGTTGCCCTTACCAACTATGCAGACATGGTAAAAACATCGATTGCTGAAAAAGTGGATGTTATATTTGCCGGTGCAGGTCTTCCCTTCGATTTACCCTCCTTCCTGACCGATGATAGTAAAACAAAACTCGTACCGATTGTTTCTTCTTCAAGAGCAGCCAAAATAATATGTGACAAATGGAAAAACAACTATGGTTATTTACCCGACGCCATTGTTGTTGAAGGCCCTAAAGCCGGAGGCCATCTAGGCTTCAAGGTGAATCAGCTTGATGATGAACAATATTCTTTGGAACATCTTATCCCCGAAGTGGTAAGCATCACTGATATGTATAAAGACGAAAAAAATATACCGGTAATTGCTGCAGGGGGAATCTCCTCGGGAAAAGACATACTTCGCTTTATCGAAATGGGTGCTTCAGGTGTTCAAATGGGAACTATATTTGTTACCACCAATGAATGTGATGCTTCCGAGACATTTAAAAATGTCTTCGTAAAGGCAACACAAGAAGATATAAAGATCATACAAAGTCCTGTAGGGATGCCTGGTAGAGCCATTAATGGCGAGTTTATTCAGAGTGTGGAAAATGGCAATGAGACACCCAAAAGTTGCCCCTTCCATTGCATAAAGACATGTGACTATACCAAAAGTCCCTATTGTATTGTTCAATGCCTTTATCAGGCAGCAAGAGGTAATATGAAAAAAGGTTACGCTTTCACTGGCATTAATGTACACCTGTCTCAGAAAATATCAAGTGTAAAAGAAGTTATATCTAATCTCAAAGCTGAATTCTTGAATGCAGCATTAGAAAAGGCAAGGGTATAAGCAAGCAAAGGTTGGTAGCATATTCTTTCCATTATACCATCTTTATTATACTGTCCCTATAAAGGATATACCTTCTTTTGAACTTTTTAAAAAGACAGGGCAGGTAGTAATTTAAGCCATCAGTTGTTTGGTATCAACTGATATTATATAATTAATTAAAACTGTTTCATTGATCGTGAAACAGTAAAAATCAAAAAGTTACTGTTATTCAAATGTAACAGTTCAAAATTTAAACATGACATTTAAAGAATTAAATATTATTGAGCCCGTTTTGAAGGCTCTGAATGAAAAAGGATATACACATCCGACGCCGATACAACAGCAGGCTATAGCTCCTGCACTGGATAATCGCGATATACTCGGCTTGGCACAAACCGGTACAGGTAAAACTGCTGCATTTTCATTACCGATCATACAGCAATTACATTCAAACAAAGTACATAGTAAAAAAAGGGATATCAGAGCATTGATATTAACTCCTACCCGGGAGCTGGCAATTCAAATTAATGAAAACCTGAGAGACTATACTCTTTATACAGGTATACGCCACTGTGTGATATATGGAGGAGTGAAACAACATGCTCAGGTAAATGAACTAAAAGCAGGAGTAGATATATTAGTCGCTACTCCGGGGCGTCTGCTGGATTTAATGAATCAGAATATTATCAGCTTAAACTCTATTCGTCATTTTGTGCTGGATGAAGCTGACCGTATGCTGGATTTGGGATTTGTTCACGACATCAAGCGTTTGCTGCCTAAGCTACCCAAAGAAAAGCAAACACTTTTCTTTTCAGCCACTATGCCTTCCTCTATAGCTGATCTTTCACGCTCTATCTTACATCATCCGGTAAAGGTGGAGGTTGCTCCGGCTTCGTCGGTTGTTGATACGATAGACCAATATATTTATTTTGTGGAAAAACAAGAGAAAAAAGACCTGCTTATAACCTTATTGAGAAAAGACAAAAAGAAGTCTGCCCTTATATTTTCCCGCACCAAGCACGGGGCTGACAAGATAGTTCGGATACTTAGTCAATCGGGAATAGGCAGTGCAGCTATTCATGGGAATAAATCTCAGAATGCAAGGCAACGAGCCTTATCCGATTTCAAATCTCATAAAATACAAACCCTGATAGCAACAGATATAGCAGCCAGGGGAATTGATATCGATCATCTGGAGTTGGTGATAAACTATGATCTGCCGGATGTAGCCGAAACTTATGTACACCGTATAGGACGTACAGGAAGGGCTGGCAACACGGGTACTGCCCTGACATTCTGTGCCCAGGATGAGCAGGTTATGCTTCGGGATATCCAGAAGCTGACGGGTAAAAAGCTTGTTGTATCAAGCTAATGTTAAACATTTAAAAAAACGAATATGGGAGCAAAACAAAAATCTTCAACAAATAGGAAGGAAGGGGAAATAACCCGTTCGGAAAGAACATCGGTAAACCAGCAAGCTGAATTGATACTAAAGAACATCAAGGAGAAAGCCGGGGCTGTTGTTCGTGTGGCAATTACCAGTAGAACAACAATCGAACTTCCGGCATATCTCTCGCAAGCAGAGGTGGATGCACGCGTGGAAAACTATCTTAGATTACATGCTTCTAAGATATAAGTCCGTTCAGAATATTTTCCTAGCGAATAAGATCAAACCAGAAAAACGATGAATTCGCAATCGGTCTGCTCTTTCGAATCTTAAAACAAGAGCGAAATAAACATACCCTTTAATCCAAAATAAAGATTTTAAGAATAAATATGGCGAGTACATTTAATAAAAAAGAGATAGAAAAAAAGAAGCAACAAAAAAGAAGAGAGAAAGAACAAAAAAGGGAAGAAAGAAAAAATAATCCTGCCGATTCTTTTGAGGATATGATTGCTTATGTGAATGAAAACGGAGTTATAACCAATACTCCTCCTGATCCTACAAATAAACGAAAAATCAAGATCGAAAGTATTGCTGTTTCTACACCGAAAAAAGAAGATATGGAAGATCCCATATTGAATGGACGTGTAGAACATTTTAATCCCGACAAAGGCTATGGTTTTATTAAACATACAGGAAGTACGGATAAATATTTTTTCCATGTCAGTAGTGCTCCAGCCTCCATAAAAGAAGGAAATCCGGTATCATTCGAGTTGGAACGTGGCAAGAAAGGGATGAATGCTATTAATATTAGGCTTGTCAATTAGCTGTCAACTTATATAAAAAGTGGATGCAGAACTAAATACAGACTTTTCTTCAAAGAAAAATCTATCTGAATATAAAAAATAAGGTAGCCCCACCGGAGCTACCTTATTGTATATCGAATCTGTCAAAAATGTATCAATATCTGTTGTTATAACCACCCCTATTATTTGCGTAAGAGTTGTTACTTTTTTCCTGACGGGGTCTTGCTTCAGAAACAGAAATAGTTCTTCCGTCATATTCAGCTCCGTTCAATTCTGAGATTGCTTTATTAGCTTCTTCGCTGTTATCCATTTCAACAAATCCGTAACCTTTAGATCTGCTGGTATTACGGTCCATAATAACTTTAGCTGAATTGATCGCTCCATACTCCTCAAAAAGAGTGTTTAAATCGGTATCGTTAACATCGTAACTCAAACCTGCAATAAAAATGTTCATTGTAAAAAAATTATAAAATAAATAATCAGATGAGAATTACGGCAAATAAGCACTTTAAACTAAAAACTCGTGGAATTGAAGGATAAATATGAAATCTGGAATAAAAACTCAAATATTTAAAGCAAAGATACGGTTAAATATATAGATATCACTATGTTTATGCTTTAAAATATTGACATAGTGTTAATTGTTGTCTTTTTTCATATGAATAATACGTAATTTTACATTCATAGTAATTTTTCACTATTTATATCTAAATTTAATTTTTTATAAAAGACAGGTTATTTTATTTTTGCCTTGTATAGACCTTTGTCTATTCGGGAAGTAAGCCTTTACAGATCCAAACTCCGGTATGGGTATCCAACGCTATTTATAAATACAATAAACACTTATTTTATCGGAAAGGATGAGTGGAAAAAAATATTTGTATTTTTAAGATGAAATTAGTCATTGCTTATAATAGCGGGCATGACATAAATACTTGATCAAAGACATGAATGACAAGCTAATCGATGATACCGTTAAAAGATATATCAGAGAATATGACCGTTATAAAAAACTGGCTGATATAGTTTTTAGTATGTGTCAAAACATAGTCCAGAAAAACCTGACTATACGGGCTACCGTCCAACATCGGGCAAAGAGTCCGGCAAGCCTAGCCGAAAAATTAAGAAAAACCAATAAATATAAATCGGTAGATAGTGTATTTGAGGGTATAAGTGATCTGGCGGGCGTACGTATTATCACTTATCAGGAAGTAGATCGGGCTAAGGTAGTAAACGAAATCAAACAGATATTTGTCGGCAAGTTTGAAAAGCCTATCAGAATAGAGGTTAAAGATAAAAACGGGGATAACGGCAAATACTATAAAGCTACACATTGCCAGGTAGCTTTACCTTCAGAATATTTAATTGAGAATTTCAACTTAAAAAATACAACTTGTGAAATACAGGTATGCAGCCTTTTATCTCATGTATATAATGAAATAGAACATGACTTGCAATATAAGCCACGTACGGGAAATTTATCTAATGAGGAGAAACAGCTGATCAATCAATTGGCTTTAATTACCGAATCGGGAGACACTGTTATTCGAAAACTTTTAGAGGCTACAAATGACAGGCTGAAAGAGCATAAAGGAGAGTTTGTCGATGTGCATGATTTTGCTGTCCGGATGGGGGAATTATTGAAAGTCGGGGAATCTTTCTCGAATAATGCAGGGTTATTATATGATCAATTCGTCAGTATGAGACTAAATTCACCTGAAACAATTATGTCTACTCTATTAAATCATGGGGAGGATTTTGTTGATGCAGCTATCCGGCAATATGAGATATTCTCCCAATATATTGCTACCAGAAAAATCAATATTACAATAGATAAAAATTCGTCTGACTTATTGTTGTTATTATTGTTGAGAAAGAAAGTTGCTGTAATATTAAAGGATAATACATTTATTTCTGAAAATAACAGAACATTGCGTTTAAGACGTATTGCTCAGCTTTATCAGGATATGCTGCTAACGTAAAAAGAGATAAGATATTTATGAGCTAACATATACGAAATAACAGCTTAAAGGAATATACAAAACTGACATAATCAGCTTATTTATTATATTGTTTAGGTATTCAGGCTGTCATTCCTATATATTTGAACCGAATATTACCTGAATCTTACAATTAGGAAGTAAAGAAAGCCTCTATTAATCGCTTTTCTTTAATTTTGTTTTAATCCATAGAAATATTATCTATTGGCAAAAAGGAGTCTTTGTTTTTAATTTTTATTTCGGTCATAGATGCACATAAATTACTGTAAGCTGATGATTTTTGTAGTTTTTTTTGCTCGATGTTTTTCTGATTATCTGTTTGTTACAAACGCTTGATTAAGCTTCCTGCATCTCAAATTATTATCTTGAGCCGTTTTTTTGTAAAGTTTTTGAGATCATAAATAACCTGAATCCATATGGGTGTATAGCCAGCCAAGCTGCCATTATGTCATTTTTTTTATTTGATATATACATGAAATAATGTTCTTAAATAAGATATTGGATAAATTTATTTATACCTGGTTAATTGTTGTTAATCACATAGATGGCTCCACTTATTTTGGCATTGGATTTGATTTATCAATTATGTAGTATTACTTATGTCAAACTAAAATAATGGAGGATTAAGTTATGTCATTAGTTAGATTTAGAGACAATTTCCCAACATTATTCGATCGCTTCTTTGAAAATGATTGGTTTGATTTGGGAAACCGTAGTTATTCTACGACAAACACAACATTGCCATCTGTAAATATCAAGGAAGGCAACGAAAATTTTGAGGTAGAAGTTGCCGCCCCTGGCTTTTGCCGGGAAGATTTCAAAGTTGAACTAAGCCATGATCTTCTTACTGTTTCATCAGATAAAAAAGTAATGAATGAAACTAAAGATGATCAGCAATTTACCCGCAGAGAGTTCAGTTATCAGTCATTTAGCCGCTCCTTTACACTACCCAATATTGCCGATAGTGAAAAGATTGAAGCTAAATATGAAAACGGAATTTTAAAAATAGTTATACCGAAGAAAGATGGTGCTAAGTCCAATCCTGTTCGTCAAATTTTAATTGAATAGGTCCTTTCAATGCCGGGCATGGATTAGAGTCCCAGTCCGGCATTCTTGAACCAAATAAACCTGTGAAATATATTTTTTTTAAGTGAGATATCAATAATTGAACTAAATCACTAGCTTCTTTCAAGAAGCTAGTTTACCGAATAGTTATCGCTTAACTAACAGTTTAGAATATTGTATAACGATAAAAATTAATAGGGTTATGAAACAATTATTAATATTCGTTATTGCTTTGTCAATACTGCTTACCGGGTGTGACAAAAACAAGAATACTGCGACTCATGAAGATAATATTCCTGATACTTCTTCTACCGTAAAAGTAAATAAAGAATATGATGAGGATGGGAACATTGTGAGCTACGACTCAACCTATTCTTTTTATTTTTCGAATATCAAAGGAAATACATTAATAGGTGATAGTATCTTCAATTTGTTCCAGGATCGATTGTATCAAAAATATCCTTTTTTTCGGCAACAATATTTCTTTAATGATTTGTTTTTTCAGGATTCACTTTTGAAGTATGATTTTTATAAAAAAGATTTTTTCTCTAACCGGTTTAGAAATAATCGAAGGAAAATCGACAGCCTATTTTTACAAATGGATATTTTAAAAAATAATTTTTTCCAACATCAATTCAAAGGAGGTAATTATTCTTCTGTAGTTCCACCAACCAAGTATTAAATTGAAAACATAAAAAATAGAAATATTATATTAAAAGCTCTAATTAAGGATATCTGAAAACAACATTATCTTACGCAAAAATTATTCTTTCAATAACACAACAGGCTGGTCTAATTGTGGTGGACTGTTGTTTATATCTATATTTTTACTTTGAATATTAAACTAATTGTTATGTATAAGTTAAAAGATAATTTTAATTATGGAAGATTCTATTTTACAGTTTAATAATAATAATTCAAATTTTGTTTCAAATTTATATTCTGAGAATAAAGAACAATATGAGAATTTTTATAAAGAATGTTATCCGGTGGTCAGTTATACAAATCGGTTCCATGACTTTATTGTTGATCTTTTTGCCGCGGGGTTTAAAGACAATGAATTAAATGTTTTTGTTGATAATGGTATACTAAATGTGGAAGGACAACAATTATATTCAGGATCCCATTTTCTGCGAAGCATAAAGATTCCCAACTATGTAGATTTACACCGTTATTATTATCAAATAAAAAATGGGCATGTAAAAGTTATTTTTCCTATTGAAAAATAAAAGCCTTCAATTTGAAGGCTTTTATTTTATCTATACCATTTTGTATATTGATTACTAATTAGTAAACAAATAAGGGATAAAGGAATAATTCTTTCAATTATTTGTGAAATAGATTAGTCAATAGATAATGAGGACATAAATTCTAACTAAGCATTCCAAAATATTTATTGTTGCATTATTGTGTAGATTGTTAACATTTTGATAGATCAACTCTTAGAAAGTATTTCAAACAATGATTTAAAGAGAACAACAAAATTGATTTGCAGATAAAAATGAGAGTCTTGCTCTAGAAGATGGAAGTTTACATTTGTGTCAGATTTTAGTAAAGATAATTTCATGAATTATCTAAATAAGTAAGAAGTAAATATTTCTAAAAAAATATACTGAATGCATCTGGATTAAGGTTGGAGTTGTTACTAGTATTATTACAGATATAGCTACGATAGCGACAATGGCGGAATTTTTTTGCTACAAATGTTTTGCTCTCAAGGGCTCTTGCTCTTGGATTTTATCATAATATTTTTTTCTAACATTCATCGGAAAATCATTTTGATAAAAATACCGTCGAAAATCAGGTGTATCATTCCTTTCAATTACTTCCATAATATTCTTCAAAGCTAACTTTTGAGTATCACTCACATAGTCAGGGAATCCTCCAGTTTCATAATAAGTACTTAATAAATCCCATTCTTCCTTTGTTACTTTAGTGTTAAATAAGTAATACTCATTTGCAACGATCTTACCTTTGTCATTGTAAACACATAAGGCTTGAGAACTTGTTGAGTGTAATACCCCTTTAACGTATTCTAATCGCTTAGATTTAAACTGAATTTTTTGTTTTGGCTTTTGTTCAAACACATAACGCAAAAAGCCTTCTCCTTCTTTTTTTATTAAGTTAATTTCGGAATATAAGAACTCATAACTATCATCTTTACTTATACTGTTTATGACATATTGGATCTCAACCACAGGATCAAAATAGGCAGATGAAAATAAATTATAAATATGATGCTTGCGAGAAATATTGCCATTTTTACTTTCATAAAATTGATATTTTACATACACCTCATAGTCTAAAAGGCTGCATAAAGCTCTTGTAATTAAGTTATTCTGTAAACATTTTCGATACCAAGAGAAACGGTTACTGCTTTTGATCTCTTCTCTATTTTCCTTTATCTTTCTTTCAACTTCAGCAGCTCTTTCAGCATCAGCTTTTTCCCTCTCTTGTGCTTTTAGTGCTTTTTCAAAATCAAGCTGCTTTTTTTCTTTAGTCAGTTCATTCTGAATATCATCTTCAAGGCATAAGAGATTTTTTATAAACTTTTCTTTACTGTATTTTAGAATTTTACATTTGAGATGCGGAGTTAATCTGATAATTTGATCTGAAAAATCAAGAAACAGATTTTTTTTGTAAAAATATTCTGAATTAAGCCACTTCTTTACTTTTTTAAGAAAAGATATAATAACATCATTGCTTTTATATGATGTCATGTAAAATTCAATATTCTTACTAGAAAGATCAGTAAACTTAGAAAAGGTAGAGATAGAAGAGAAGTCTGTAAAATCTAATATTAAGTATGGTGTATAACCCAATGCTTCATGAGCTATAAACCTAGAGTCAATTTCATTTAGAGAAACCTCCAATGAATGCTGAAACTCTATAGCTGTAGTATTTACAAGGCTATCAATTCGGTGCATCTCTCCTTCATGTTCGACTACGACTTCATACGTCCGGATATTTCCAGCTTCCAATCCATAATTATATTCAATACATTTATATTGCCAATCTGAGTGCCATGCACACATCGGATTATCAGCCTTTACTTCTTGGAACGCTGTTTTTCTTCGGAGATATGACTTCCTATCTCCTGAACAGATAACTGATATAAAAATATGATCATAATAGCGATACCATATTCGATATTTTGGTATTGCGTCAGAAATAGATTGTATAGCAATAATTGTTCTTGGCATGATTCATTACAAATAAAACATCAATTAAAGGTAAGACATTCAGAGTAAAGTTACAATCTTTACCATTATACTACTTCATTTATTTACATAATATATTGGACTCTGTCGGCTTTTTGCTTCTTTTTCTTCGCATAAGTCCTGCTAACGGCTCATGGAAAAAGAAGGCGGCGGAAATTTCTCTCCGCCGTCAAGTTTCTGATTTATGTTTCAGTTCTTCCAATTGTCGGAGCATTAATGTGTAGTTTTCTCCAACTGTATGCCCCGAATCCATCCGAAATGGACTACTTCGACATAATTTGCATTGTCTGATAGCCTTATTCAAATTTGTTACTTCGATTATCTTCCCTGTTATATCTTTAATTTTCATTGTCTTTTACCTCTGATTTAAATACATACCAACTATCTCTATAATACTCTCCAATGAGATTAAAAACTCCTGCCAGATTGCTACTTTGAGCAAATTTCTTGGCTTCCAAAATAGATTTGAATTCTCCCAATTTTCGGAAGCCAACAAACAAGGTGTAAATATTTTCTTTCATCATGCTGCTAATCTATTTTCTATCAATGATATATTTTGCTCTACAAGTTGAATTATCTTGTTGTGGTGTTTGGTATTCTTATTACATACTCCACGGCTTTGGATAACTTTTAGTTGAGATATTGAGACTTCAATGGTTTCGATGCGTTTGCCGTCAATACAAGCTGAAAGTATCAGCGAATCGGCTTTTGAGTGATACCCTGCTACGCAATGATGCTTATGCATCACTATTCATAAGCACCATTATGCTCAGTATATGGTTATGCGTAGCCATTTAGATAACACGCAGAATATAAATCCGATATACTCCAAACGCTACGCATAATATTTTAAAACTTTTTCAAAAAGTCAATAAGGTTACCGTCTTT
>Ga0209934_1000841_pt1 | contig 23728 bp, 27 predicted proteins | sample ThiBiot_750_plan_2_FD_183950 | JGI IMG/M metagenome (GOLD analysis project Ga0209934, IMG submission 183950) | Wastewater bioreactor microbial communities from Cape Town, South Africa - Thiocy_expt_750_plan (SPAdes) | ecosystem: Engineered > Bioreactor > Thiocyanate-remediating >...
TCATCGTCGGCGCCGGCGCCATCGGCATGGAGTTCGCCTACGTCATGACGAACTACGGCGTGAAGGTCACGATCATCGAGTTCCTCGACCGCGCCCTCCCGAACGAGGACGCGGACGTCTCGAAGGAGATCGCGAAGCAGTACAAGAACCTCGGCGTCGACCTCCTCGTCTCGACCAAGGTGGAGTCGGTCGTCGACTCCGGCGACAAGGTCACGGTGACCTACACCGACAACAAGAGCGGCGCGCAGGGCTCGATCGAAGCCGACAAGGTGCTCATGTCGATCGGCTTCGCTCCCCGGGTCGAGGGCTTCGGCCTGGAGAACACCGGTGTGAAGCTCACCGAGCGCGGCGCCATCGAGATCGACGACTTCATGCGTACCAACGTCGAGGGCATCTACGCCATCGGTGACGTCACGGCCAAGCTGCAGCTCGCCCATGTCGCCGAGGCGCAGGGCGTCGTCGCCGCAGAGACGATCGGTGGCGCGGAGACCATGGCCCTCGGCGACTACCGCATGATGCCGCGTGCGACCTTCTGCTCGCCGCAGGTGGCGTCGTTCGGCTACACCGAGGCGCAGTACAAGGAGACCGGACGCGAGTACAAGGTCGCGACCTTCCCCTTCATGGCCAACGGCAAGGCGCACGGCCTCGGCGAGCCGGTCGGCTTCGTCAAGCTCATCGCGGATGCCGAGCACCTCGAGCTCGTCGGCGGCCACCTCATCGGCCCCGACGTGTCGGAGCTGCTGCCGGAGCTCACCCTCGCCCAGAAGTGGGACCTGACCGCTCTGGAGCTGGCGCGCAACGTGCACACCCACCCGACGCTGTCCGAGGCTCTGCAGGAGGCCTTCCACGGTCTCGCGGGACACATGATCAACCTCTGAGCTCCGTGAGCTCTGGAGTACGCTGACTCCTACGACTGACGCCGCCCCAACCGAAGCCGGGGGCGGCGTCAGTGGTTTCCGGCATCCGACGTCCGTTCGTCCGTCCCTTCTCGACGCCATCCGCAGGCGAAAGCGACGAGACGGGACGGACGGCCGTCAGAGCCCGAGCGTGCGAGCGAGCTTGGAATCGGATGCCGCGGGGCGTCCGCCCACCGCCGCGACGGCAGCGGTGACCGCGTCGAAGAGCGCGGTGCGGGCACCGTCGGCCGGCGCGGCAGGACCCAGCTCGAACTCCCACTCGCGCCACGTCGTCTGCACACCGCGGACCTCGTCGGTCGCGACGACGTGGTCGTCGACGAACTCCGCGACGAGCGCGCCCACCTCGTCGCGGAGGGCGTAGGCATGGCGGTCGTTGACGATGCGGGCAATCGGCGCCAGGTCTCCGGCGGCGATCTCGGCCACGGCGTCGGCGACGGCATCCGGGACGGTCACCTCACCGGCGGGCGCGCTCGCTGGCGCCTCATCGAGCGGCCAGTGCGTCTCGAGCCGCCCGCCGTCGGCGGTCTTGGGCCCCTTGATGTGCCATCCCTCGTCCGGTCCTCCGGTGCGGCGGCGCACCGCGTAGCCGGCGCGCCCCAGGGCGAAGCCCGGCACGTCCAAGTACCGGGCATCGAGGTCGCGACGCGCGGGCCCATCGACGACGGCGACACCCGGCAGACCCGACAGGTCGGGCAGCGGGGTGTCGCCGTGGACGTCGAACGTCAGCTCGATCTCGAGCGCGCGCTGGGGCTGCGGCGTCACTCGTCCCGGCCGTCGGGGTCGGGATCGATGTCGTCCTCCGCCTCCACGAAGTGGAACTCGGCGGACGTCGGGCCGTCACCCTCGCCGGTGTTCTCGGCCGCGCCGGTGCGCTCGTAGACGATCTGGGTCTCGCTGTAGGGCAGGATCAGCCGGTCCTGGCTCTCGTCGGCCAGGGGAAGGACCTGCCCGTCCAGCGGGCCTCCGTGCAGTCGTGCGATCGCCATGGTGTACCTCCGACGATGGAGCGGAATGTGGAACTCCAGCCTATCCTGGACGATTCAGTGGGTCGGGAAGCCCAGGCTGATCTGGCTCTCGCTGGGGTCGGGCCACCGCGTCGTGACGACCTTCCGGCGCGTGTAGAAGTTGAACGCCTCCGGGCCGTACATGTGCGTGTCGCCGAACAGCGAGTCCTTCCAGCCGCCGAACGAGAACGCCCCGATCGGCACGGGAATGGGGACGTTGACCCCGACCATTCCGACCTCGATGTCGTACTCGAACTGGCGGGCGGTCTTGCCGTCGCGGGTGAACACCGCGGTGCCGTTGGCGTAGCGGTTGTCGTTGATCAGCGCAACGGCGTCGTCGTAGGAGGCGACACGCACGACCGAGAGCACCGGCCCGAAGATCTCCTCGTCGTAGACGCGCATGCCCGGCGTCACGGCGTCGACGAGCGACGGTCCGATGAAGAACCCGTCGCCGTCCACCGCGAGCTCGCGGCCGTCCACCACGATGCGGGCGCCCTCGTCCGCAGCTCCCGCGACGAAGCCGCGGACACGCTCGAGGGCATCGCGCGTGATCAGCGGGCCCATGTCGCTGTCGGGGTCGGTGCCGTCGCCGACGACGAGTCCGCCGATGCGCTCGGCGACCTTCGCGACCAGCGGGTCGGCGACGTCGCCGACCGCGACGACGACCGACACGGCCATGCAGCGCTCCCCCGCCGAGCCGTAAGCCGCCGAGACCGCGGCATCCGCGGCGGCGTCCAGATCGGCATCGGGCATGACGATCATGTGGTTCTTCGCTCCGCCCAGCGCCTGCACGCGCTTGCCGTTCTCGGCGGCACGCGCGTAGATGTACCTGGCGATCGGGGTCGAGCCTACGAACGACACGGCGCGCACGATCGGGTCGTCCAGCAGTGCGTCGACCGCCTCCTTGTCGCCGTGGACGACGTTCAGGATGCCGTCGGGAAGCCCCGCCTCGGCGAAGGCCTCGGCCAGCCACACCGCCGCCGACGGGTCGCGCTCGCTGGGCTTGAGGATCACGGCGTTGCCGGCGGCAATGGCGGTCGTCACCATCCACAGCGGCACCATCGCGGGGAAGTTGAACGGCGTGATGCACGCGACCACACCCACCGGCTGACGCACCTGGTGCACGTCGACGCCCGACGCGACCTGCTCGGAGTAGTCGCCCTTGAGGTGGTGCATCAGACTGGTGCAGAACTCGACGTTCTCGAGCCCTCGAGCCACTTCGCCGAGGGCATCGTCCACCGTCTTGCCGTGCTCGGCGGTGATGATGCGGGCCAGCTCCTCGGCGCGGGAGGCGACGATCTCGCGGAGGCGGAACATCACCTGCTGACGTTTGCCGAGGCCGGTGTCGCGCCAACCACGCTGAGCGGCCTGGGCGCGGCGGGCGGCCTCGTTGACGAACGCGGCCGAGGCCAGGGCGACCTCTCCGCTCTGCCGGCCCGAGGCGGGGTTGAAGACCGGACCGGTCCGGCCTTGGGGGCTGACGCGTTCTCCGGCGACGATGTGCGGGATCACGGTGACCGAGCCGGTGGGATCGGCGGAGGTCTGCGGTGCGGATGCGGTGGTCATGGATTGCCCTCTCGATCGGGGTGTGCAGGGGATGGCGGGTCAGGCGGCGGACGCGCCGTCGCGGGACGGGTCGTAGCCGCGGAGGGTGCCGTCCGGCGAGGCGAACCGCGCGACCAGCGTGCAGTCCTTGCCCCCCAGGCCTTCGGCGATGAGGTCGTCGAGCTGGCCGAGCGCGAGACGCGCCGCCGGCAGGTGCACGCCGGTGTCGTCTCCGGCCTGTACGGCCAGTGCGCAGTCCTTGCGGGCGAGCTCGACGGAGAAGGTCGCGTCGAAATTCTTGTTCGCCGCCGCCTTCTCGACGATGCCCGGCACCGGATACCAGGTGCGCAGCGCCCACGAGTCGGCCGACGAGACGCGGGCGACGTCCCAGAACACCTGCGGATCCAGACCGAGCTGCTCCGCGAGTTGCGAGCCTTCCGACACGGCCATGACCGAGATGAAGAGCATCATGTTGTTGACGAGCTTCGCGGCGATGCCGGCTCCCGCCTCACCGCAGGCGATGACGTTGCCTGCCATCGGCGCCACGACCTCCCGCGCCCTCTCCACGTCGGCGGCACCTCCGCCGAGCATGAACGTCAGCGTGCGCGCCTCCGCGCCCGCGGTTCCGCCGGAGATCGGCGCATCCACGAACGACAGACCGCGCTGCTGCGCTCCGGCGTGGCACCAGCGCGATGTCTCCACGTCGACGGTCGAGGTGTCCAGCAGCAAGGTCGACGGCGCCGCGTGCGCAAGGATGCCGTCGATGCCCCCGTACACGCCGCGGACGTGCTCGGGCTTGGGCAGCGAGGTGATCGCGGCATCCGCGCCGTCGAGGGCCTCGGCAACCGAGGAGACGATCTGCACTCCCCGCTCGGCGGCGGCCGCCGCAGCAGCGGGGTTGAGGTCGACGCCATGGACGGTGTGCCCCGCGGCAACGAGGTGCGCCGACATGGGCGCACCCATGTGACCCAATCCGATGAAGGCGATCGTGGACATGAGACTCCCTTCGACACCGGCGACGGTCGTCGTCGCGGGCAGTGGCCGCCGTCGTCCTCGACGTCGCCCGTGGCCAGCGTAGGCACCGCGTGACCGTGGATCAATGCACACACTCGCCGCAAACTTGCACCGCAGGTGTGCACTGGTGCACACTCGTCGGCATGCCTGCCGCTCCCCCGGATCCCCCACTGGACGCGCTGATGACATTCCTGTCGGTCGCGCGCCTGGGTCGCTACACGGCCGCCGCCGAGGTTCTCGGGGTCAATCACTCCACGGTGTCCCGTCGGGTCACGGCGCTCGAGTCCGCGATGGGAGGACGTGTCCTGGTCCGCACCGCCGGCGGCTGGGAGGTCACCGATCTCGGTCACCGTGCGGTGACGATCGCCGAGCGCATCGAAGCGTCACTGCGCGAGCTCATCGACGGGGAGAACGCCGATGCCGTGCACGGCATGGTGCGCGTCTCCGCCCCCGATGCCTTCACCTCGGTCTTCCTCGCACCGGCGATGACCGCTCTGCGACGCGAGCACCCGCAGCTCGCGGTCGAGCTGCTCTCGGCGACGCAGCGTGTCCGCCAGAACCGCTCCGGCGTCGATCTGGAGATCGTCGTCGGTCGACCTCAGGTGCTGCGGGCGTACGCGACGCCGGTCTGCGCGTACGCGCTTCGTCTCTACGCGACACCCGACTATCTCGACGAGGCGGGTAGGCCCGACTCGATCGCCGAGCTGGCCGCACACCCCCTCGTGTACTACGTGGAGAGCTCGCTGCAGGTCGATGAGCTCGACCGCGCGCTGCAGGAGCTGCCGGACTCGCCGGCATCCGTCCGTTCGACGAGCGTCTTCGCACACGTCGAGGCGACGGCGGCCGGAGCGGGCATCGGCATCCTGCCCGATTTCCTCGGCGACGCCGACCCGCGCCTGACCCGGGTGCTGGACGGCGCCTACGCGCACCCTCTCGCCTACTGGGCCGTCGCTCGCGACGAGGGGCCTCGAAACCCCGCCGTCGCCGCCACCTTGGAAGCCCTCATCTCGTACATCGAAACGGTCCGAGGATGAAGCCGTTCCTGCTGCTCGGGACCCGGGCGGAGGACGTACCCGCCGACGAGGAGTACCGCCTCTTTCTCCGCTTCACCGGGCTGTCGCCGGACGAGCTCGTCCGCGTGCGGATGGAGGCAGGGCCCCTCGGAAAGGTGGACCTGGACGCGTACTCGGGCATCTTCGTGGGCGGCGGGCCGTTCAACGCGTCGGATCCGATCGAGAAGAAGTCACCCGCGCAGCGGCGCGTCGAGGCGGAGATCGCCGCCCTTCTCGACGAGGTGGTGGCGCGGGACTTCCCCTTCTTCGGCGCCTGCTACGGCGTGGGAACCCTCGGCGCACATCAGGGCGCTGCCATCGACGGCACCTACCGGGAGCCCATCAGCGTCATCGAGGTCGACAAGACCGGCGCCGGGCACGACGACCCGCTGCTGGCCGGCCTGCCCGACCGCTTCGCGGCATTCGTCGGCCATAAGGAGGCGATCTCCGCGTTGCCGGTGACGGCGACACTGCTCGTTCGAGGCGAGGCCTGTCCCGTGCAGATGTTCCGCGTGGGCCGCAACGTCTACGCCACACAGTTCCACCCGGAGTGCGACGTCGAGGGCATCAGCACACGCGTCCGGGCGTATGCCGACTACGGGTACTTCGGAGCGGACGAGCTGGAACTCACCCTCGCGGCGGTGCGCCGGCTGCCGGTCGTGCACACCGGCAGTATCCTGCGTGCGTTCGTCGAACGCTACGCCCGCTGACACCGCGTGCGCAGGCGCGAGCCGAAATGCAAGGGATGCCGCGCGACACGCCGCCGCATCCCTCGCGGAGGCGGCGTGCCGGTCAGCACGCCTTGCAGTTGCGGACAGGCAAGGCAAGGCGAGGCGAGGCGGCGCGTTTCGACTCGTCGCTGCGCTCCTCGCTCAACGACCGGGACGCGAGGCGGGCCGGTCGTTGAGCGAGCGCAGCGAGTCGAAGCCGCTGACAGCTCTCAGAGCAGGGGCGGCGTGTGCCAGATGCGCTCGATATAGTCGCGCATCGAGCGGTCGGACGAGAAGAAGCCGGAGCGCGCGACGTTCAGGATCGCGGACCGGGTCCACGCATCCTGGTCGACGTAGGCGGCATCCGCCCGCTCCTGCGTCGCGACGTACGACGAGTAGTCGGCCAGCACCATGAAGCGGTCGTCGTAGAGCAGGTTCGACACGATCGGCTCGAACACGCTGCGATCGCCGCCCGAGAACGCGCCGGAGGCGATGAGATCCATCGCCCGGCGGAGGTTCTCGTCACCCTGGTAGAAGTCGGCGGGCTTGTAACCCCGGGCCCACAGCGCCTCCACTTCGGGCTCGCTCATGCCGAAGAGGAAGAAGTTGTCATCGCCCACGAGCTGACGGATCTCGACGTTCGCGCCGTCGTCGGTGCCGATCGTCAACGCCCCGTTGAGGGCGAACTTCATGTTCCCGGTGCCGGAGGCCTCCTTACCGGCGAGCGAGATCTGCTCCGACAGGTCGGCGGCCGGGATGAGGCGCTCGGCAAGTGTGACGTTGTAGTTCGGCGGGAACAGCACCTTCAGACGCCCCTCGACGCGCGGATCGGCGTTGACGACCTCTCCGACGGCGTTGATGAGGTGGATGATGCGCTTGGCCATGGCATAGCCCGGAGCGGCCTTCGCGCCGAAGATGACGGTGCGCGGCAGGACGTCGGATGCCGCGACCCGCCCCGACACGATGCTCTCGTACTGCGTGACCACGTGAAGGAGCTTGAGCATCTGCCGCTTGTACTCGTGCAGACGCTTGACCATGACGTCGAGCATGTGGCCGTCGCTGATCTCGAGACCGTCGCGCGCCCGCAGCGCATCGCCCAGGCGACGCTTGTTGGCGGCCTTGACCTCGGCGAACGCCTGACGGAACTGGGGATCTTCGGCGTACGCCTCGAGTTCGCGCAGACGCTCGAGGTCGGTGAGCCACCCCGTGCCGATCGCCTCCGTGATCAGCTCGGACAGCCCGGGGTTGGCGAGGCGCACGAAGCGGCGCGGAGTGATGCCGTTCGTGACGTTCGTGAACTTGCCCGGGAAGAAGTCGTTGAAGTCCGGCAGCACCTTGTCGCGCAGCAACTGCGAGTGCAGTTCGGCGACGCCGTTCACCTTCGCACCGGCGACCGTGGCGAGGTACGCCATCCGGACGCTGCGCTCGGGGAACTCGCCGATGATCGACATGTTGCGGATGCGCATCTCGTCATCGCCGTAGCGTTCGCGCACCGCCTCGAGGAACTCTTCGTTGATGCGGTAGATGATCTCCAGATGGCGCGGCAGAAGCCGCCCGAGGAGGTCAACCGACCAGACCTCCAGCGCCTCCGGCAGCAGCGTGTGGCAGGTGTATGCGAAACACTGCTGTGTGATCGCCCAGGCGGCATCCCACTCGAGCTTCTTCTCGTCCACGAGCACCCGCATGAGCTCGGGGACGCCGATCACCGGGTGGGTGTCGTTGAGCTGGAAGATGACACGGTCGGGCAGTTTGTCGATGTCGAAGTCAGCCGGGAGGGTGTGCTCCAGGAAGTCGCCGATGGATGCCGCGACGAAGAAGTACTGCTGCTGCAACCGCAGTTCCTTGCCCTGCGGCGTGGAGTCCTCGGGGTAGAGGACCTTGGAGATGTTCTCGGCGAACGTCTGGGCGCGCACGGCCTCCTCGTAGTCGCCGGAGTTGAAGACGCGCAGGTCGAACGAGTCGGTCGCCTTGGCACTCCACAACCGCAGCGTGTTGACGCGCCCGTTGAGGTAGCCGGGCACCATGTAGTTGTAGGGGACGGCGAGCACGTCCCAGCCCGGCACCCAGCGCGACCGGGTGACGCCGGCGTCGTCGTAGGTCTCGGTGTGGCCGCCGAAGGAGATGCGGCGTGCCGCCTCGGGGTGCGGGAACTCCCAGGGCGAGCCGAGCGTCAGCCACGCGTCGGGCTGCTCGACCTGCTGTCCGTCGACGAACGTCTGGCGGAAGATGCCGTACTCGTAGCGGATGCCGTAGCCGATGTTGGGCACGCCCATCGTCGCGAGCGAATCGATGAAGCAGGCCGCGAGGCGCCCGAGGCCGCCGTTGCCGAGCCCGGGTTCGACCTCCTGTGCACGCAGGTCGTCGATGTCGATGCCGCACGCGGTCATCGCCTCGGTTGCGATCTCGGTGAGGCCGCTCGCGAGCAGGTTGTTGTCCAGTTGACGGCCCAGCAGATACTCGGCGGAGAGGTAGCAGACACCCTTGGCCTGGACGACGCGCTGTCGGCGGAGGTCTTCGAGCCACCGGGCCATGAGGTAGTCGCGCACGGTCATCGCGAACGCGAAGTAGCGGTCGTTCGGGCTGGAGGCCGACAATGCGACGCCCCGCTCGTAGTTGAGGTTGCGCAGGAACTGTCGGACGAATCCGTCCACGGAACTGGCGGGCCCGGTCACGGGCGCGAGCGCCAGGGGGTGGGTCGCGCTCAGCGGGTGGGGCGCGGGAGCAGGAGCGGTTACGGCTTCGGGTTCTGACACAGATCACACGCTAACGTGCACCCCCGCCGGATGCACATCGACGGGGGTCATCTTCACGAGGCCCTTACCTGGTCGTTACATCCGCCCGCGACGAGGCGGCGGAGCGCTCGCGCTCGCCGCGTTCGGCGCGGCGCGCCGCTTCGAGCTCGGCTGTGGCGAGCGCGACGGCGTTCTCCGCCGTCCGCACCCGACGCTGGAGGAAGGTCGCAGACCCGTAGCGCGCACGCACGCGGTCGTCCTGCTCCTCCGCGACGGTGAAGATGTACGACGTGGAGATCAGGATCACCTGCGCCGACAGGTTGACCCAGAGCAGCAGTGCGATGAGCGATGCGAACGAGGCCAGCAGCGGGTTCGACGTGGCTCCGCCGACGAAGAGCCCCGACAGCTGCTGCAGCACCGTGAGCCCGACGGCGCCGATCAGGGCCCCCGTCCACAGCGCCGTAGCCGACGCCCGCACCCCCGACAGCACCCGGAACAGCACCGCGACGACGACGGCGTCCAAGACGAAGGTGACGAGAATGGCCAGCCAGCGGGTGCCCCACGCGATGGCCGGGTCTTCGCGGGCCAGACCCAGCCACTGGGCGACGACGTCGAGTCCGGCGGTGCCGATCATGGTGACGGCGGCGGAGGCCAGCAGCGCGGCGCCGACGCCGACGGCCAGCGCAAGGTTGCGCAGCAGGACGATCCACACGGGAACGTCGTCGATGAGTTTGTCGCACACGATGCGCATCGCCGTCCGCAGCGACCCGATCGCACCGATCGCGGCACCGACGAGACCCACGAGCGAGAGCGCGCCGGCGATCGACAGGCCGACCGGGAGCGAGATCTTGTCGACATTCACGAGACCGTTCTCGCCGACGAGGCCGGGCACAGCCCGGTCGACGGCCGCCACGAGCGCCCGCCACGCATCCGCGTCGCCGGAGAGCCACAGGGCGGCGATCGAGAATCCGAGCAAGACCGCCGCGAAGAGGCTGAACAGCGTGCGATAGGTGACGCTGTCGGCGAGCATCGGCCCCCGCCGTTCGCTGTAGCGCAGGAACGCTCGCACCGGCGTGAGCGTCAGGGCGCGCGCGATGATGCGGGACAGATCCATGCCGCCCAGGATATACACCTCACGCACGACGCACAGGGCCTTGACAGGGGCCGCCGTGCGTCACACGAGGTCGGCGAGCACTCCGATCCACGTCCCGATGACGAGGAACGGCCCGAAGGGGATGCGGGTCGACCTGGTCGCCCGTCGCGCGGCCAGCAGGACGATGGCGACGACGCCCGCAGCGAGGAAAGCGGCGACGACCCCGAGGAGCACGGCAGACCATCCGACCCAGCCGAGAAGCACGCCGACGAGCGCGGCCAGCTTGACGTCGCCGCCGCCGATCGCCCCGCGCCCCGCCACGCGCAGCAGCACGAAGAAGACGAACAGCGCGGCGCCGGCACCGAGCGCGCGCACCAGCGCGGCCCATGGGCCGCCGAACGCACAGGACGCCGCGAGAAGCGCGATCGTCACGATCAACGCAGGAAGAACGATCCTGTTCGGCAGGCGGTGCGTGCGCACGTCGACGACGGTGAGGACCACGCCGGCCACGGCGGCGACGAGGTAAGCCGACGCGGCGAGGATCGTGGCCGGATCAGCCATCGAGAACCTCCAGCGCCACCCGTACGGTGCCCGCGGAACCGATGCCCTCGGCCTCGCGAACCGATCGCTTCAACGGCAACACGTAGCGTGCGCGGTGCGCGTCGGGGAAGACGGACGTGCGCCACTGCGAGCCGCCGATGACGACCGCGACGCGGACGGCGCCGAATCCGCGCGGCGGCCGCGGGAGGTCGCGGATGTCGGCACTGAGCTCGCCCGGCAGCTCGACGAAGTACCAGTCCTCGCGCCGGGCGTCCCAGCGAAAGATCTCCCCGTCGAACTCGAAGCGCACGCGGTCATCGTAGCGACCTCGTGCGCCGCCGTCGACGGTGTGCACAGCCTCGAGGACGCCCGGCGGGCACGGAGAAGGGGGCCGGGTATGCTCCCCCGGCCCCCTTCGTTCCGCAGCGTCGGTCAGGCGCTGGCCTTGGCCTTCTTGGCCGTCGCCTTGGCGGGCGCCGTGCGCACGGTTCCCGTCACGGCCTCGCTCTCGGCGTGGGCGACCTTGCGGGCCGCGCGGACCTCCTCGAAGGAGGTGCCGTAGTAGGCCGCCTCCATGAGGGTCTTCATGTCCTCGATCATCGGCATCCGCGGGTTCGCCGGAGCGCACTGGTCGCGGTACGCGGCCAGGGCGAGCTCCTGCAGGCCCGAGATGAAGGTGGTCTCGTCGACGCCCTGCTGCTGGAACGACCGCTCGATGCCGACCCGGTCGCGCAGCTCCTCGACGGCGCGGGCGTAGCTTTCCACGCCCTCCTCCGGGGTGGCTGCCGGAAGGCCCAGGTGCTTGGCGATCTCCTGGAACCGCTCGGGCGCGATGTAGCGCTCGTACTTCGGCCAGCTGGTCAGCTTGGTCGGGACGGTGCCGTTGTAGCGGATCACGTGGGGCAGGTAGACCGCGTTCGTGCGGCCGTGCACCAGGTGATAGGTCGCGCCGGTCACGTGCGCCATGGCGTGGACGATCCCGAGGAACGCGTTTCCGAAGGCCATGCCCGAGATGGATGCCGCGTTGTGCATCTTCTCGCGGGCCTTGATGTCCTCGGCATCCGTCGAGTTCGGCTGGGCCTTCGTGCTGCGCTCGATGTTCTCGAAGATGAGCTTGATCGCGTGCAGGCACAGGCCGTCGGTGTAGTCGTTGGCGTAGACGGAGACGAACGCCTCGGTGGCGTGGGTCAGGGCGTCGAAGCCGGCGTCGGCGACGAGGAAGCCGGGCAGCACCTTGGTGAGCACGGGGTCGATGATCGCCACCGACGGGGTCAGGGCGTAGTCGGCGAGCGGGTACTTCATGCCCGTTTCGTCGTCGGTGATGACGGCGAACGGGGTCATCTCGCTGCCGGTGCCCGACGTGGTCGGAATGCAGACCAGCTTCGCCTTCTTGCCGAGCTCCGGGAACTTGAATGCGCGCTTGCGCACGTCGAAGAACTTCTCGCACATGTCGGAGAACTCGATCTCGGGGTTCTCGTAGAGCAGCCACATCACCTTGGAGGCATCCATGGGCGATCCGCCGCCGAGGGCGATGATCGTGTCGGGCTGGAACTGACGCATCAAGTCGGCGCCGGCACGGACCTCAGAGACCTTGGGCTCCGGCTTGACCGTGTTGATCAGCTGCACCTGCACACGGTTCTCGCGGCGGTTCAGCACATCCATGATGCGGTCGACGTAGCCGAGCTTGGTCATGGTCTCGTCGGTAACGATCGTGACGCGCTCGAGACCGCGCATGTCGCCGAGGTAGCGGATCGCGTTCGGCTCGAAGTACGTCTTCGCGGGGATCTTGAACCACTGAAGGTTGTTGTTGCGACGCCCGATGCGCTTGACGTTCAAGAGATTCACCGCCGAGACGTTGTTGGAGACCGAGTTGTGACCGTAGGAGCCGCAGCCGAGGGTCAGTGACGGCATGAAGGCGTTGTAGATGTCACCGATGCCACCGAGCGCCGACGGGCTGTTCTCGATGATGCGGACGGCCTTGACGACCGCGCCGAACTGAGCGATGACGTCCTGGTCGTTGGAGTGGATCGCACCCGAGTGGCCGAGACCGTCGAAGTCGACCATCTGGCGCGCGAGGTCGATGCCCTCCGCCGGCGTCTGGGCGCGCAGCACGGCGAGCACCGGCGCGAGCTTCTCGCGCGTGAGAGGCTCCTGCGGGCCGACGCTGCCGACCTCGGCGAGGATGATCGACGTGTTCTCCGGAACGGTGAAGCCCGCGTGCTCCGCGATCCACTGCGGCGACTGGCCGACGACGGTCGGGTTCAGCTTGGCGCCGGCACAGTTCTCGCTGTCGGCAGTGACGCCGAAGATGAATTCCTCGAGCATCCGCTTCTCGTCCGCGGTGGCCATGTAGGCGTGCAGTCGCGCGAACTCGGCGAGCGCCTCGGCGGCGATCGGCTCGTCGAGGATGACGGCCTGCTCGCTCGCACACACCATGCCCATGTCGAACGACTTCGACAGCACGATGTCGTTGACGGCGCGTCCGACCTTCGCGGTGCGCTCGATGAAGGCGGGCACATTGCCGGCGCCGACGCCGAGGGCGGGCTTGCCACAGGAGTAGGCGGCCCGGACCATCGCGTTGCCACCGGTGGCGAGGATGAGGGCCACGCCCGGGTGGTTCATCAGCTCGCCGGATGCCTCCATCGAGGGCTCCTCGATCCACTGGATGCAGTTTTCGGGGGCGCCGGCGGCGATCGCCGCATCGCGGACGATCTTCGCCGCGGCCACGGAGCACTTCTGGGCGGCGGGGTGGAAACCGAAGACGATGGGGTTGCGGGTCTTCAGCGCGATGAGCGACTTGAAGATGGCGGTCGAGGTCGGGTTGGTGACGGGGGTCAGGGCGCAGATGACGCCGACCGGGTCGGCGATCTCGGTGATGCCGGTGATCTCGTCGTGCGAGATGACGCCGACCGTCTTCTGGTTGATGATCGAGTTCGTCACGTGCTCGCACGCGAACATGTTCTTCACGGCCTTGTCTTCGAACAGGCCGCGGCCGGTCTCTTCGACCGCCATGAGCGCGAGTTCGCCGTGGAAGTGCAGGGCCGCGACGCTCGCCTTGCGGACGATGTGGTCGACCTGTTCCTGCGTGAAGGATGCGTACTCTGCGAGCGCGGCTTGTGCGCCTTCGACCAGAGCATCGATCGAGGTGGACATTGTGGGTTCTCCTACCCGGCGCGGACACGGTGTCCGCGTCATCGCTTTCCGGGTCCGAGGGCTCTCGGGCCTGTCTGAGATCAGTATGACATATGTGGTCTGACCACACAAGCGACGTGGATGCGGCCGCCGCCGAGGGTTTGTCACGCCGATGCGGCGAGCGGACGCGGCGGCATCCGATGAGACTGTCGACATGCGGAAGATCCCCGTGTACTACTACTCCTCCTCGTCGAACCTCACCGGCCGGTTCGCGGAGGCTCTCGCGCGGATCGACGGTCGGCGGGTGCTCAATCTCGCCCGCTCCGACGTGAGGCGCGGCGAGCCGAGCGGCCCCTGGGTCCTGCTCACGCCGTCGTACAAGGCCGGCAACGCCGACGAGGTCACCCTGCCGGCCGGCGTGCGGGCGTTCCTGCGCTCGCCCATGACGCGACGACGAATGGTCGGGATCATCGGATCGGGCAACCGCAACTTCGGCGACTACTATCAGGCCGCCGCGCGGCAGCTGTCACAGACGTCGGGGCGCCCCGTCCTGTTCGAGTTCGAGCTGGCCGGCACCCGCGAGGATGTGGAGCGGTGCGCGGCCATCCTTGCGACGCTGGATGCCGCGCTGGACGAGGTCCGCAACGCAGGTTGAACCAGCCGATCAGGTCGGCGGGCGCCCCGAGCGCGTCACCGACCCGGGCGCGGCGCCCGCTGCCTGCGTTCCCGTCGGCGAGAACGACGCGCGGCCCGACGCGACCGCGGCGGCGGCCGCGAGGGCTCCAATGGTGATGATCGCGCCGAGCACGAGCGCAGCCTGCTCCCCCGCGGCGAGCGCGCCCGTCTCGGCGCCGATCGTCGCTGCGGCGATGGGAACGCCGAGTTGCGCCGCCGCGATGACGGCCCACAGTGGATGCTGGTGCATCAGCGCGCCGACGAGGTGCGCGATCAGTGCACCGACGCCGAGCAGCAGTCCGAGCAGGAGGTACGACGGCGACGCCAGGAGACTGCCCAGCGAGAGCGACGATCCCAGCCACACGAAGTAGAGCGGCGACAGGAACCCCTCCGTCACCGCGAACAGCTGGCGCGCGAGCCGCCGCGGCTCGCCGGCGCTGGCAACAGCCAGGCCCCCGGCGAACCCGGCCAGCAGCACGGAAACGTGCGACACCGTCGCGAGCGCGCCGAGGCTGCAGACGAGGATCAGGCTGACGCGCAACTCGATCGCAAGCTCATGCGCTTTGCTCGTCTCGCGCAGACGCTTCCACCGGTCGCCACGATCCGCCCACCTCAGGGCGAGGGCGAGCAGCGAAGCGACGGCCGCGATCCCGAGCGCACCGACGGCGGCGACCGGTGCGCGCTCGGGATCCATCGCCAGCGGCAACGCGACGATGCAGGCGGTGTCGGCGATCGCGACCTGCGCGATCGTGGGCAGGAGCTGCGCACCGCCCAGGCGCGTCTGCTGCACGGCCGGCAGCACGAGCGCGGCGGAGGAGGAGGCCATCACGACGGCGTAGATGGCAGCGTGGCCCGTGTCGAAGACAGCGGCGAGGGCCCACCCCGCACAGGCCGCAGCGATGCCGACGACGATCGCGTGCAGCGCGCCGCGGCCGAGGGCGGGCCGCAGACGGGCGTCACGCAGAGGCACATGCGTCCCCGCGACGAACATCGTGAGACCGAATCCGAGCGTTGCCAGAAAGCTGAACGTGGCGTCGGTGGTGTCGACCAGATGCAGGCCCGACGCACCGATGATCATGCCGGCGACGAGCTCGCCGATCACGACCGGCACGCGCCATCGCGTGCCCGCTGACAGGAGGGGGCCGAGCAACGCGACCGCGCCGACGAGCGCGAGCGTCTCCAGGGTCATGCGCTCACGCCGCGGCGTCGGGGCCGACGATGCGGCACGGGATCTCGGTGTTCTCGTCGAGATACCAACTCGCGCAAACCCGGTGATAGCCGTCGGCGATCTGTGCGGGAAGACCGCGCGTGAGGTCCCCGTGCACGATAAGCACGGGCGACAACGGCTTTCCCGCACGGACCTTGCGGAGATCGTCGGCGACGTGCGGGTTGTCCGTGGGGAGAATCGGCAGACCCGCCGCACGGAGGATGTCCTTCGCCTTCTTCGTCACCGTCGCCCTTGTCCGCAGAGCGGCGATGAGAGAACCTGCGCGCTCAGGGGCGGCGATCAGGCGGAGATAGTCCTCCGCCGCGGGGAAGTCGTGCTCGTCGGGGTCGTTCTTCCAGATCGGGTCGGCCATGAGGACATTGTGCTCCGCGGCAGCGTCAGAGCCGGGTGCGACGCGTCATGAGTCGTGCGCGCGACGTTTCCCGTCGCGGTGCACGGCGAAGTCGGCGAGCGCCGTCGAAGTCGGCAGATCCACCCACAGCCGGAGGCTTCCCGGTCGGGACCCGACGCCGTTGATGAGAGCGGCGCCTCCGAGGCGGTGCAGGATCGGTGCGACCGAGACGGCGACCTCGTGCGGCAGTGAGCCGACACCTCGCCCGTTGGAGGAGACGGCGACCGAAGCGACGTCGTGCCGGGTCGGAGCGACGTGGCGCATGACGTAGGTGCGCCGCTCATCACCGCGCCGCTCGCGGTCGTTGACCAGGAAATGCGTCTTCTCGAGCGCGACCCGACGCGTCGCGAGCCCCCGCAGATCGGGCAGATCGTCGTGTCGGCTGACACGACCGGTCACGATGTGCAACATCTCTTCCCACCAGGCAGGCATGGCACCGTCCCTTCAGGTCGGTATGCCATCACCGCAGTGGAGCATGTCCCCACCATCTCACAGCGGCCTGTGGGAGTGCTGACCGCGCCTCTCGGGCGCCGGTCCGCACGATCCGGCCCGCCGGGCGGGAAAGGCGCGTAGGGTCGGGACCATGTGGACCGTACTCATCATCCTGCTCGTCGCCTGGGCAGTACTGTCCATCGTCGGCTTCGCCTTCCCGGGCCTGCTGTGGCTCGCCATCATCGGCATCGTGCTGTTCATCGGCACGATCGTCTTCGGCATCATCCGGCAACGTTCGCGCCGGCCCCGAAGCTGACCGAGGCGGCGAGGGCGACGACGGCCGCGGCTCGCTCGCGCTCGCTCTCCGCCGTCTTCTCGTCGCGCCGCGCGGCCGCATCGCGACGCTCGTGCGCGTGGTCACTGATGGCGGCGAGACGTTCGGCGAGCACGCTGCCCAGGCCGTCGCGGAGCTCTTCGAGAGTGGTGTTCGCGATCTCCAGCCGACGGTCGGAGACCGTGAGCTCGACCGTGGGATACCCCTCACGGACGAGGGTCTCCCGCGTCTCATCGCCGAGGATCTCGGCGATCTCCTCACGCTGCGGGCGCCGAGTGAACACCGCCTCGACGGTGTAGCGGGCGGGGGCGTCGGCAGTCATCAGCGCGGACGGCAGAGAGCCGACCAGCACCGATCCGAGGCCGAGGGGGGCGCTGGCGGACGAGGTCGTGGTCGTGCTCGGTGTACTCATGGCCTGACGGTACGCCCCGAAGATGTGCGGCTCACAGCTTCGAGGCGCACGGACCGTCGATCAGGCGTCAGCGCGGGACGGCAGCACCCAGCCCGCTCGCGGGAAGTGGCAGGTGTAGCCGTTCGGATAGCGCAGCAGGTAGTCCTGATGCTCGGGCTCCGCCTCCCAGAACGATCCAAGGGGCTCGATCGTGGTGACGGCGGGAGCCGGCCACAGGCCGGAGGCGTCGACGTCGGCGATGGTGTCACGAGCGACGCGCTCCTGCTCGGGCGTGACGGGGAAGATGGCCGAACGGTAGCTCGTACCGATGTCGTTGCCCTGGCGGTTCAGCGTCGACGGGTCGTGGATCTGGAAGAAGAACGCCAGGATGTCACGGTAGGTGGTCGCGCTCGGGTCGAACACGATCTCGACCGCCTCGGCGTGACCGGGGTGATTGCGGTAGGTCGCGTGGTCGTTCTGACCCCCCGTGTACCCCACGCGGGTGCTGATCACTCCGGGCTGGCGACGGATCAGATCCTCCATTCCCCAGAAGCAGCCGCCCGCGAGAATCGCGGTCTCGGTGCCGGCCGGCTGGGTGATCGCTCCGGTGTCGCTGGGTCCGCTGGTCATGCTGCATCCTCCTCGGAAGTGGGGCTGTCGGGGGTGGGGAAAAGGCCGAGATACTCACCGTAACCCTGGTCTGCGAGCTCATCGACGGGCACGAAGCGCAGCGACGCCGAGTTCATGCAGTAGCGCAGTCCGCCCTCGGCGCGCGGGCCGTCGTCGAAGACGTGACCGAGGTGGCTGTCCGCGCCGGAGGAGCGCACCTCGGTGCGCGTCATCCAGAGCGTCCGATCGGTGGTCGTGACCACGGCATCCGGATCGATCGGGCGGGTGAAGCTCGGCCATCCCGTGCCGCTGTCGAACTTGTCGTTCGACGAGAACAACGGCTGCCCCGAAACGACATCAACGTAGATGCCGTCGTCGTGCAGGTTCCAGTACGCGTTTCGGAACGGAGGCTCGGTGCCCTCGTCCTGTGTCACGGCGTACTGCTGTTCCGTGAGGCGGCTGAGCGCCTCGGGCGACTTGTGGTAGTCCTTCGACATGGTGCCTCCTCTGCGATGCCGCTGGCTGCGGCATCACTCGTTCCAACAGAGGATGCGCCCGATTTGGTCCCGTGAGGCTGGGCGCCGGCTGTGAGTTCTGGCCGCCTTGTCTGGCAGGAATACGTCGAGGCTCGACCGGCCCCGGCATCCTCTGTGGGCGCGTCCGTCGCGAGACTGGATCCATGCACCTCACCGACTTCCACGCACCCGACACCCTGGCTGCGCGCGGAGCGCTCGAACTCGCCCGCCAGTACCAGTCGCCCGCGATCACGGCCCACGCCCTGCGCTCCTGGCTGTGGGCCGAAGCGTTCGCGCGCATCGACGGCATCGGTGAGGTGGACCACGAGCTCCTCTACGTCGCCGCCGTGCTCCACGACATCGGCACCGTCACCGCGTTCGACAACCACACCGTCTCGTACGAGCACGCCGGGGGTCACGTCGCTGTCGCGCTCACGGCCGGGGCGGGGTGGCCGGTGGAGCGTCGCGCCCGCGCGCTCGATGTGATCGTGCGGCACAACTGGCCGCGGGTCGATCCGGCGATGGATGCCGAGGGATACCTCTTGGAGGTCGCGACCGGTCTCGATATCTCGGGTGCCCGGCCGGAGGCGCTTCCCGAAGCGTTTCGCCGTGAGGTGCTCGCGGTCTATCCCCGGGGAGCGCTCGCCGCGGAGTTCGGCGCCTGCGTGCTCGACCAGGCGGCACGCAAGCCCGACACCGCGGCACGACGCCTCGTCGACGGCGGCGTCATCGAAAAGCTCGCGGAAAATCCGCTGGAACGGCTGTCGATCTGACCAGGCTTCCGCGCCCGAGCGTGCGGATCGGTCAGCGCGGGACGAGGAGGTCGCGGCCGAAGCGGACCAACACGTCCGACCCGGCATACGAACCGAACAGCGGGATAGGCGCGTATCCCTCGCGCTGGTAGAAGCGGATCGCGTCGGGCTGAGCCGTACCGGTCTCCAGCACGAGACGTCGGGCACCGAGGGGACGAGCGTGCTCCTCCAACTTGCGAAGCACCGCGCTGGCGACCCCGGAACCACGGACCGACGGCGCCGCACCCGGTTCGTGATCGCCGGAACCGTAGCGCGCGTCGAGCTCCTGGCGCTGGCCCTGTCTGAGGCGGTCAGCGTCGGAGTCGTCGAACGGGGTGAGCTCGAGAGTCCAGGGCCCGGGCGCTCGCGCATCGGCACGCGCCTGGAGAACGGCGATGACGCCGATCATGTCGAGCTCTCCCCTGCCGTCGGCGACCGCGCTCTCGTAGAGCTCGCGACTGGCCGTGATCAGCGGGTGGGCGGAGCCGGCCGCGTCTGCCGCCGTCTCGGCGAGCCGCGCGTTCTTGAGCACGTCGGCGATCGCCGCCTGCGCCGCCAGGTCGTCGTCGGTAAGCTTCTGAGCCTTACCCCGCGATACGACCGACGCCATGGGTCCGGCGTCGAGCACGTCGCGCAGAACGTTCGCGTCGATGCCGGCGCGTTCGGCGAAGTGAAAGGCAGCCGACGACGACGACGAGATGTGACGCTACCCAGATAGTTCCTTGCATCGGTTGAGACATTAGCGGGATCGCGTCGGTGTGAAACCGGCTCTTTGTTGCGTTCCCCATTCTGCTTTCCGCCGGGTGACGGCGCGGACGAGGCCGATGGTGCGCCACCACGCGTGGGCGGCGTGGAACCAGACGGGTTCGATGGCGCCGGCAGCAAGCAGGTTGAGGACGTCTCGAGTCCTTGAGAACCGGTGGTACGCCGATTCTTCGAGGAGGACGGCGAGAGCGGAGTTGAGGAACCCGAGGCCCGCGGACGCGGCGACGACGAGCCAAAACAGGCTCCACGGGGCGAAGCCGAGCAGAGACGAAAGGAAAACCGTGGCGAACCCGACTCCCCCGATGAGTGGACCGAGGGGGTCTGCCCCGAGTTTGGTTGACATCTGAACTGTGAGGATTCGTCCTCGCTGGAAGGATGTTCCTGTGGCAAAGCCCTATCCCCGAGAGTTCCGCGATGATGTCGTGGCTGTGGCCCGGAAGGGTCAAGCGCCGTTGGCGCAGATCGCGAAGGACTTCGGTATCTCCGAAGGCTCGCTGAGCAACTGGTTGAAGCAGGCCGACGTGGAGGACGGCAAACGGTCCGGGCTGACCGACGATGAGCGCAAGCAGTTGCGTGAGGCGAACAAGCGGATCCGGTTGCTGGAGCAGGAGAACGAGGTGCTGCGGCGGGCCGCGGCGTATCTGTCGCAGGCGAACCTGCCGGGAAAATAGTCTTCCCGCTCGTCCACGAGATGGCTGCGGCCGGCGCTCCCGTGCGGGTGCCGGTCGCGGTGGCGTTGCGGGTCCTGGGTCTGTCCAGGCAGGGGTACTACCAGTGGCTCAAGGACCCGGTCTCTCAGCGGGACTGGGACGACGCGCACCTCATTGACGTGCTCTACGACCTGCATGCGGATGACCTCACCCTCGGGTACAGGTTCCTCACCGACGAGCTCGACACCGAGCACGGCATCATCGCGAGCGAGAACCGGGTGCACCGACTCTGCCGGATCGCCGGGATTCACGCATCGCACCATCGCAAGCGCAGCAAGCCCGGCAGTACCGGGCCGGCGCCGCACGACGATCTCCTCGCGGTCGTCGACGAGCACGGCGTGGTCCGGCACGAGTTCGTCGCCAACGGGCCGAACAAGGTGTGGCTCTGGGACATCTCGGAGCACCCGACGACTTGGATTCCAGCGATCGTCGCAACGGTCTGATCTATGCGCTGTCCACTAAAGCAGCGAAGCGTTCGGCCGGGGTGTCCCAATCGAGGGCTTTCCGGGGACGGCCGTTGAGCTCGGCGGCCATCGCGGCAAGGTCGGAGGGGCCGTGGGCGCTGAGGTCGCTGCCCTTGGGCAAGTACTGGCGCAGCAGCCCATTCGTGTTCTCGTTCGTGCCGCGCTGCCAGGGCGATGCAGGGTCGCAAAAGTAGACCTGCATGTTCGTCGCCGCGGCGAAGGAGCGATGCTCGCTCATCTCGGCGCCCTGATCCCAGGTCAGAGTCCGCCGCAGGTCAGCGGGCAGATCAGCGAAGGCCACGACCAGGCTGTCGCGAACTGCTTCCGCAGTGCGTTCAACGGGCAGATGGCCGAGGATCGTGTAGCGAGTAGTGCGCTCGACCAGAGTGGCGACCGCGGAGCGTTGCCTTCCGCCGACGATCAGGTCGCCCTCCCAGTGCCCGGGCACGATGCGGTCTTCGACCTCGGCAGGGCGTTCCGCCAGCGGGGTGATCGGATCGACGAAGCGACCGGTGCGGGACTGCGGGTCGCGGTGTGGTTTCCTCGCGCCGCGACCCCGGCGCAGCGACCGGGCGAGCTCGCGCCTGAGTTCGCCGCGCGCGTGGACGTAGACGGCCTGGTAGATCGTCTCGCTGCTCACACGCATCCCGAGGTCATGCGGAAAGTCTCGCCGAAGCCGGCAGCTGATCTGCTCCGGCGACCACCGCTTCGCGAGCTTCGCCGTCACATAGTCCCGAAGCGGCCCCTCGAGGCTGAGCTTCGCCCGCCGGGGTCGCTCGCGCCGCTTCACTGACGCTCGGTGCGCAGAGTGAGGCAGGTAGCCGTGGCGACTGACCGTGTTGCGTCGCAGCTCACGGCTGATCGTCGACGGGGCACGACCCATCAAGGCGGCGATCTGCCGGATCGACAAGCCGCCCTGCTGCAAATCCTTCAGCCGCTCGCGCTCCAGCAGACTGAGGTAGCGGGCATCGATCACCCGCTCGACCCGCCCCAGATCGACGCGCTCACCCTGATGCCAGACCGTCCTCGGCTTCTTCACGTTCGCCAGTATCTCCGCCGGCTTGTAGAGCGCCACCCGTCCGTCCGGGTAGATGCGCCCCTTTGAGAACACGCGGATACCCTTGTCCCAATCCAGCGCCTGATGCGACTCCACGCCTAGGCCGTGTTGATCAAGAGGTTTCGCTCCCGGCTGGGTGAGTCTTGAACGGTGACGCGACAGGAGATCTCTGACGAGGTGTGGGCCGTGATGGAGCCGTTGATGCCGACGGCGTCCGGGAGGTCGAGGCCGTGGGCGGATCATCGGTTGGCTGTCGAGGGGATGGCGTGGAAGTACCGCACCGGGGCTCCGTGGCGGGATGTGCCGGACCGGTTCGGGAAGTGGAACTCGATCTACAAGCGGTTCAACCGTTGGGCCGTGGACGGCACCTGGGAGAAGCTGCTGGCCGAGGTGCAGAAGCGGGCCGACGCTGCCGGGAAGATCGACTGGGTCGTCTCGATCGACTCCACGATCGCTCGTGTGCATCAGCACGGCGCGACCCTGAAGCGGGACACAGGGGGCTCTGCCGAATCACAAGAATCCGTGGTTCGAGCCGCCTGATCACGGGATCGGACGCTCCCGTGGCGGGCTGACGACCAAGCTGCACCTGGTCTGCGACGGTCGCGGTCGGCCGCTGGGGATGATGATCACCGGCGGGAACATCAACGACACCACGATGATGACCGCAGTACTCGAGGACATCCGCGTCCCCCGCGACGGGAAGGGCAGGCCACGGACCCGCCCGGACCGGGTGCTCGCCGACAAGGGGTACCCGTCGAAGGCGAACCGTGCTTGGCTCCGCGACCGCGGTATCGCGGCGACCATCCCGGAGCGTGATGACCAGGTCGCGCACCGCCGCAAGAAGCCGGGCCGGCCGATCGACTTCGGCGAACAGCAGAAGGAACGCTACAAGGGCCGCAACGTCGTCGAGCGCTGCTTCAACCGGCTCAAGCAGTGGCGCGGCATCGCGATGCGCTCCGACAAGCTCCTCCGCAGCTACCGAGCCGCCGTCAGCCTCGCCGCCACGCTGATCTGGATCAAGACGGACCTGTCCCGTCCGGTCTGAGCACGGGCCGGACGGACCGCAAGGATGAGGCAGGATGACGGAATGAGTTCCTACGTCCGCCCCTTGATCGACGCGCCGGTGTTCCGCGATGCTGACGGCGCCGTGGTCAACTATGGGAATCGGTGGCACGGGTCGCCTCCGGAGGACACATACTCGGTCGACACACATCCCGAGCGGTTCGCACCGATCCACGTTGTCGCCGATGCCCTAATCGCGCACCTCCGAGAGACGTACGACGTCGAAGTCGATGAAGGTGTTGAGGCGGCGGCCGATCTGTTGCGTCCCGCATTTCATGATGTAGTGCGCGCCGTGCGGATACGGCCCAATGATCCGAAGTGCGCGTCCTTGACGATGGTCTTCACCGCCTACCCGGGGATCTACATGCACGCGGGCCTATTGCACGACTTCCACTACCCAATCTGCGGTTGCGACGCATGCGACTCGAGCTGGCAGGCCGAAGCCGATGAACTTGAGCAGCAAGTATTGGCGACCGTCAGCGGCAACTACCGAGAGACGATTGAACGCGGACTTCGCCCCTGGGTCGACTACGCCTTCACCTATCCCGACGGCGCGAGCTCCGGA
>Ga0209934_1000862_pt1 | contig 22856 bp, 17 predicted proteins | sample ThiBiot_750_plan_2_FD_183950 | JGI IMG/M metagenome (GOLD analysis project Ga0209934, IMG submission 183950) | Wastewater bioreactor microbial communities from Cape Town, South Africa - Thiocy_expt_750_plan (SPAdes) | ecosystem: Engineered > Bioreactor > Thiocyanate-remediating >...
ATCATGTCAAAGAACGTTGCTTCGGCTTCCCGAAACTCGTGGCCCTGATCGTTTTCAGTGCCGTTGTTCCCGATTGGGAGTGCAAAAGTGGGAGGTTATTTTTTTAAATGCAAGCAACAGATGCAAATATTTTCAAAATTTTTTGCCCGATTTCACCTAACCAATTGATAGAGAAATAGGTAATCCACTAAAAAATTTCGAGTTTTTTCGCCATCAATTCCAGCCCTGTTTCAAGCGGCGTGAAACCGATTCCAACGCGTCCAACTTTTCCATTTATTAATACAACACAAAGCTGCAATGCATTACAGAAGCGAACTCCCGAAAACGAAAGAGGTGCCCGACCTACGGTCAGACACCTCTTCGCTATTGCGATTTTAACCTTGATTACGATCCACAAGCCTCGCATCCTTCCGGATCGTCGAGGGAGCATTGCATGTCGGAGCGATTATCACGCGGCGCTACCGGCTTAGCGTGCTCCTCCGCGTATTGCACGTAGTTGAGCTCCTTTTCTGCCACCACGGCGGTTGCAGGTTCGAGTTGCGGCTCGGCCTGTTTGCTCACGGTGAATTGTACCGGATCGGAAGCCGCGCGGGTACGGAGATAATACATACCGGTTTTGAGGCCCTTTTTCCATGCATAGAAGTGCATGGATGTCAATTTACCGAAGTTCGCTTCTTCCATGAAGATATTCAGCGATTGCGACTGGCAAATATAAGCTCCTCGATCCGCCGACATATCGAGCAGGCTACGCTGCTTGATCTCCCATGCTGTCTTATAGAGGTCCTTGATGTTTTGCGGAATGTTTGGAATCGCCTGAACAGATCCGCTGGCGCGAACGAGGTTGTTCTTCATTTCCTCACTCCACAATCCTAATCTTACAAGATCTTTGAGGAGATATTTATTCACCACCACAAATTCACCAGACAATACCCTTCTTACATATATATTGGATGTGAACGGCTCGAAACATTCGTTGTTGCCGAGTATCTGGCTGGTAGAGGCGGTCGGCATCGGCGCGAGGAGCAACGAGTTGCGCACACCGTTTTGTACCACTTCTTTTCGCAGCTTCTCCCAGTTCCAGCGCTTGCTTTCCGGTGTTACACCCCACATATCAAACTGGAATATCCCCTGCGAGATCGGGCTGCCTGCCCAGGTTTCGTACGGGCCGTGCTGCATAGCAAGCTCCATAGAAGCTTCCATCGATCCGTAATAGATCGTTTCGAAAATGTCTTTGTTCAGCTGGCGCGCCTCGTCGGAGTCGAATGGCATGCGCATCATACAGAATGCATCGGCCAGGCCTTGCACGCCGATACCGATCGGACGGTGGCGTTTATTGCTCTTCTCGGCTTCGGGTACCGGATAGAAGTTCAGGTCGATGATCTTGTTCAGGTTGCGCGTCACCACTTTCGTGATCTCGTACAACTTCTTGTGATCGAAATGCATGAAGCCATCCGCGCCTTGCTCTACGAATTTCGGCAATGCAATGGAAGCGAGGTTACAAACCGCTACTTCGTCGGGAGCAGTGTATTCAATGATCTCGGTACAAAGGTTGGAAGACTTAATGGTACCCAGGTTTTGCTGGTTGGACTTGCTGTTCGCATGGTCCTTATACAACATGTATGGCGTACCTGTCTCGATCTGCGACTCCATGATCGCGAACCACAGGTCTTGCGCCTTGATCGTCTTGCGCGCTTTGCCTTCGCGCTCGTATTGCTCATACAGTTTTTCGAACTCCTCGCTGTGCGTATCCGCCAGGCCAGGGCATTCGTGCGGGCAGAAGAGCGACCAGGTGTCGTTCGCCTCCACGCGCTTCATGAACAAATCCGGAATCCACAATGCATAGAAAAGGTCGCGTGCACGTTGCTCTTCTTTTCCATGGTTCTTTTTCAAATCCAGGAAGTCGAAGATATCCGAATGCCATGGCTCTATATAGATAGCAAAAGAACCTTTACGTTTGCCGCCTCCCTGATCCACATAACGCGCCGTGTCGTTGAACACGCGGAGCATCGGAACGATACCGTTCGATTGTCCATTAGTTCCTTTAATATAAGTACCTGTCGCGCGGACGTCGTGAATGCTCAAACCGATACCCCCGGCCGACTGCGAAATCAATGCGCAGTTTTTAAGCGTATCATAAATACCATTGATGCTGTCCTCCTTCATCGTAAGCAGGAAGCACGACGACATTTGCGGCTTTGGTGTACCTGCGTTGAACAACGTAGGCGTGGCGTGGGTAAACCATTTTTCCGAAAGCAAATGATACGTTTCGATCGCCGACTGCACGTCTTCCTGGTGGATACCAATCGCTACGCGCATGAGCATATGTTGCGGGCGCTCGACAATTTTCCCTTCAACTTTCAGTAAATACGACTTTTCGAGGGTTTTATAGCCGAAATAATCGTAGGAATAGTCGCGGTCATATATAATAGTAGAGTCAAGCAGCGATGCATTCTGGCGAATTACCTCGTAAACCTCGCGGGAGATCAGCGATGCGCTTTCACCAGTTTTGGAATCTATATATGTGTAAAGACGCTTCATTGTAGCCGAAAACGACTTCAATGTGTTCTTGTGAAGGTTTGAGATAGCGACACGGGCAGCCAGGATTGCATAATCAGGGTGCTTGGTAGTCATGGAGGCTGCGGTTTCGGCAGCGAGGTTGTCCAGCTCGGCGGTGGTAACACCATCGTAAATACCGGAAACAACCTTCTTGGCTACTTCCACGGGCTGAACATATGCGGCGTCCAGGCCGTAGCTCAATTTCTCAATGCGGGCAGTCACCTTGTCGAATTTCACGGATTCGCGGCGACCGTCACGCTTTATGACATACATAGACATAGAATGTGGTGTTTGATAGAACGTTAGTGATGTATATTCTTGGGATTTTACTCGAAGGTGCACTCAAAAATCTCTTGAAATAACATTAAATTAATCACAAACACAATCAGTAATTTAACCTGAAAACCGGCATTACCGACATAATCCAAATTACTAAATTGTTAAGAAACTAGTAGCTAGTTATTTACAGAAATTTGAATCTGAGAAAATTTTTTCACGAAAACAGGATTCAAAAATTTGCAAACATTTTTCAAATTTTTTTTTCGCTATAAATTCTTCAACAATATTCTACGATCTGAAAATCAATCAATTACAACACTACATTTATTTAGAAATAATCTAAACTTGTAAACTTTCCAGGAAGTAGAAATATTGCAATAGCATAAATTTTCAACTAACAGACGCTAAATGATATAATTATGAGCACAATTATCGAACAGGCTGACCGCCGTACCTTCCTCAAAACGACCTCAGGAATGATAGCTGGTCTTGCACTAGGCGGAAGCCTTACCGAGACTATGGCCAGGGCTGCTGAAAACACGGCTTACAGCATTCCGCTAGGTGTGTATGCGGCCTATGACAAAGCCGACTTTTTGCGTAAATCAGGGTGTGCATATATAGAAGAATCTGTGGCAGGCTTCCTCATTCCGGAAGGCGGCGATGCCGGTTATGAGCAAAACCTTCAACAACTCAAAACCGAACATTTCCCCATCAAGTCCTATGTGATCCTGCTACCGGCAAGCCTTAAAACACTTGGCCCTGAGGCAAATCACGAGGCTATCCTTCAAAGGACGGAAACCGTCCTGAAACGTGCCAAGGAATGTGGCTCACAGTTTGTGGTATTTGGTAGTGGTGCTTCAAGAATCATACCCGAAGGTTTCGATCGTGCAAAGGCAAAAGCCCAGCACATTGAATTGACCCAAAAAATGGCACCGATAGCCGAAAAATACGGCGTTACCATCGCAGTAGAGCCGCTGAACCGCGGGGAAACCAACTTCATCAACAGCCTGGCCGAGGGTGTCGAGATCGTAGATGCCGTCAAAAGCCCGCGCGTGAAGCTGCTTTGCGACATATATCATATGCTAAAGGAGGACGAGCCGGCATCCGAGATCGTCAAGTATGGCAAACACATCGTGCATTGCCACATCGCAGAGAAAGAAAAACGCACGCCGCCGGGTGTGAAGGGCGACGACTTCAGGGCTTACCTGGCCGCATTGAAGAAAATCGGCTACAAAGGTGGATTATCGATCGAATGCTTCGTGTATACCGATTTTGAGAAAGAGGCAAAACGAGGCGTAGAAGTGCTCAAACAGCAACTGAGTGAAGTCTAGGACATCAATTTTAGCTGTATTGCATTAATATTAAAAAAGATAGCGTTTCAATGCTTGATTTACAAATCAGGATTTTTTACTTTTGCAATCCTTTTGGAAATCGTATAGAAACAAATAATAGCATATACCAATGAAAAAAGATATTCATCCCAATTACAGAGAAGTAGTTTTCTGGGATCTATCAAGCGACTTTAAATTCATTACTCGCTCTACCATAGACACTAACGAGACTATCACCTGGGAAGACGGCAAAACTTACCCTGTGTACAAAGTCGAGGTTTCGTCTCAGTCTCACCCTTTCTACACTGGTAAAAACGTACTGGTTGACACAGCTGGTCGCGTTGACAAGTTCAGAAAGCGTTACGGAAAATAAGCGACGCATGGACTTTTCCTGCGTGGTCGAACACAGCAAGGAAATGAAAAAATACTGTGGCAGTCTCCCGACAAATATGCTCGGGAGACTGCTTCTTTTTTTGCCGTAACCAATAAAATGCCCGAACTTTGGCAGGCACATACGCTTTGATTTATGCCCAGTACCATTCTGTTCGACGATCCCAAGATTAGAGTCCAGCTATTACCTTTCACATACACAAGACCTGTGGCCGGCATCCGGTGCGGCATTCACACCCTGGCCGAAAAGTGGGCCGACAGGTGCCACACCACGGTCTCGTTCCAGACGGAAGCCTATCTGTCGACCAAATTCCCGCAGCACTCTTCCGATGACAACCTGTATATCAACGGCGCCTTATGCCCGGACGAACATTTAGCAGGTTTAGTGAAGGGATTACCGTACGGCAATGCGCTGGTTTCGCCGCAAGGAGAAATCCTGGCCGTCCGTACCCATGCATCCTGGAATGCTTCGGAAGGTTTGAATGGGCTCTCGGCCGTGACTTACGAAGAGCCGTTTACGATGATCCGCAACGTCTGGGATATTTTCGGCCAGAATGGTGCGCAGATCAAAACCGATTACGAACGCATTGTTTCGGTCCGTAAATCGGCAGCCATTACCGACCCTTTCACGCATTGCTATAAACCCGAGCAAATATTTATTGAAGAAGGCGCGGTGATCAAAGCTTCGGTACTTAATGCGGAGAACGGACCCATTTACATCGGCAAGAATGCATTGATCCAGGAAGGTTCGATGATTCAGGGGCCATTTGCAATTTGCGAAAACGGCGTACTGGCACAGGGAACCAAGATCCGGCCGAACACAACCGTCGGACCATCGTCCAAAGTCGGCGGGGAAGTGAGCAATTGCGTTGTGCTCGGGTACAGCAACAAGGGCCATGACGGCTACCTGGGCAATTCTGTGCTGGGTGAATGGTGCAACCTCGGGGCCAATACCAATAATTCCAACCTCAAAAACGACCATTCCAACGTTAAGCTGCACAGCTATGCCACGCATGCGCTGGCCGACACGGGCTTGATCTTTTGCGGCCTCATGATGGGCGACTATTCCAAGGCAGGAATTTCGACTATGTTCAACACTGGGACGGTCGTCGGCGTAAGTGTGAATGTATTCGGTGCGGGATTCCAGGCCAAACACGTACCTTCGTTCTCCTTGGGCGGCGCGGCCGAGGGCTACTGTGAATATCGTTTCGATAAGGCGGTGGCAGTGGCTAAGGACACAGTGAACCGGCGCGGCATTGCATTTGACGAAACAGAAGAAGGTATCATGCGTGCTGTTTTTGAAAATACCCAGCACCAGCGCGCCGATTAGGCATTTTACCCATTTCATAATTGATTTAAATCGTGCTTTTCAGAGATATTCCGGGACTTGACAATATCAAAGCGACATTGCGGCGCTCGGTCCGGAACAGCCACCTGGCTCATGCCCAGCTTTTCGATTATCCGACGGGTGGCGCGGGCCTGGCGATGGCGATGGCATTCTCTACCTATATTAACTGTGAAAACCGGAGTGAGGAAGATGCTTGCGGCACCTGCGCGTCCTGCGCGAAAATGAGCAAGCTCATCCACCCCGATTTTCACTTTATCTTCCCCATTGCCACTTCCAAAAAAGTCGATGGTAAAAACAGCGAGGCATTCCTGCCGCTGTGGCGATCCTTTCTATTGGAAAACCCCTACCGCATCCTCCCCGACTGGCTCGACCACATCGGAGCAGACAACAAGCAGGGTAACATTTCGGTGGAAGAGGCCCGCGGGATTTTGCGGAAATTATCGGTGAAAGCTTACGAAGGAGAATACAAAATCCTGCTGATCTGGAAGGCCGATATTATGAATGCGGCATCTTCCAACGCGATTTTGAAGATACTCGAAGAACCACCAGAGAAAACTTTGTTCCTCTTGGTAAGTGATCAGTCCGATAAATTACTGACCACAATCATCTCGCGGACACAGCGCATTACCATTCCGGCATTCACCGACGCCGAAATAAAGTCCTTCCTGAAAAAGCAGGACATAACCGACGCCATAGCCAACCAGGTAGCATTCCTGTCCGACGGCAACCTGGCCGAGGCTTTGAAACTCGTTCAGGAAGAGCAGGATGACCGCTCGGCATGGTTTGCCGACTGGATGCGGTCGTCGTACAAATTTGATGTGGCGCATTTGGTAAAACTGGCCGATAACTACGACGTGATGAGCAAGGAAAAGCAGAAAGGCCTGCTCGAATATGCATTGCGGCTGTTCAGGGACATGCTCGTATGGAGCCACGGCGCGGGCGAGCTTTTGCGCGTTCCGCAGGAAGAGCTTACATTCGTGCAGAATTTTTCCAAAACTGTCAATTTTGAGTCGCTGGAAAGGATGATCGGGGAAGTGAATACGGCCTATTACCACATTGAGCGCAATGTAAGGGCCAAAATGGTGTTTCTGGACCTGTCTCTGACGGTCGCCCAGTTTTTCCAGCGCAGATGAAACGTCCACTGGAAATCATCGGCGCGACCGATATAGCGGACCTGCCGGAGCTCGGCTGGCATAATGTGCCGGTCCGTGTGGATTCCGGAGCGGCCACGTCGGCCATCCACTGTTCCCGCGTGAAACTGGTGGACAAAGAAGCGGGCAAGGAGCTCCACGTTTACCTCGACGCCAAGCGCGGGGCACCTCAACATTTCTTTATAGTAACTGATTTCAAGGAAACCATAATCCGGAATTCTTTCGGGAAGGAAGAGAAACGGTTTGTGATCAAGACACCAATCAGGCTTTTCGGCCGGAAAATACGTACCGAATTTTCGCTGGCCAACCGGCAGAAAATGAGTTACCCCATACTACTCGGGCGGAAACTGCTCAAAAACAGGTTTATAGTGGACGTATCCAAAAAAAACCTGTCGGCAGCAAGGCATTCGCCGGCACCAACTCGTTCCCCAAAACTACCTCAGAACTAAACCCACAGGGAGGACTACGCGCCTGCCCAACCTCCACATTTTCTAAAAACATTTTTATGAAAATCGCCGTATTATCCACCAATCCGGACCTGTATTCAACCAGGCGTCTGGTGGAGGCAATCAAACAAAAGGGACACGAAGCGGTTGTGATCGACCACGTCAAATGCTTTGTCATGATCGAGGGCGGCAAGCCGACGGTCGTTTACAAAGGCAAGCCTATTACCGGCATCGATGCCGCCATTCCCCGCATTGGAACATCCGTAAATGCATTCGGCTGCGCGGTAGTACGCCAGCTCGAACTGATGAAGATATTCACGACCGTCAAATCGCAGGCCATTCTGCGCTCGCGCGACAAGCTGCGTAGCATGCAGGTGCTCGCCAAGGCCGGTATCGATATCCCAAAGACCGTTTTTGCTAAAAGCCCTTCGCAAGTCAATGAATTGATCCATATGGTAGGCGGTCCGCCGGTGATCATCAAACTGCTGGAAGGCACACAGGGTGTAGGCGTAGTACTGGCTGAGACAATCAAAGCGGCGAAGTCAACCATCGAGGCATTCTATGGCTTACGGGCCAACTTCTTGATCCAGGAATACGTGGCCGAATCCAAAGGAGCCGATATCCGTGCATTTGTAATAGGTAACAAGGTGATTGCCGCCATGAAACGCCAGGGCGCCGAGGGCGACTTCCGCTCCAACCTCCACCGGGGCGGCTCAGGCTGCATGATCGAACTCACGCCGGAGGAAGAGCATACGGCCATTGCGGCAGCAAAAGCATTGGGCGTAAAAATCGCCGGTGTGGACATGCTGCAATCCGCACGCGGGCCGCTGGTCATGGAAGTCAATTCCTCGCCGGGTTTGAGAGGCATCGAAGAAGTGAGCGGCATAGACATCGCATCGCTGATCGTAGCTTACATTGAAGACAAGATCGTGACCGACGAAGGGGATACGGTTGGGGTTTGACAATATTTTAACTGTAACTCCATACCTTCGTCGTGCAAACAATGCTCAAAACTGCATTCGTCAACGTTCCATCAGAAATAACGTAACCAAAATGGTAACAATCCTTTATCTTTGTTGGAACGATGCGAATCATTGCTATGCAGACACTACGAAGTTACATCAAAGTGTATCCAAAGGCAGAGCAATCACTACTGGCCTGGAACCAGGAGGTGGAATCGGCTTGTTGGGACTCGCCAAATGTTTTGAAGTTACAATATGGAAATGCTTCGGTAATAAGCCAGAAACGGGTGGTGTTCAACCTTCACGGGAACCATTACAGGCTGATCGTTGATATTGAATACAGGCTTAAAATTGTATTCGTGGTATGGTTCGGGTCGCATACTGAATATGATAAGATTGACGCAAGAACCATTCCCTATGATCGGACCAATCAAAAATAACGAACAATACGAGCACTATCTCGCACGCATTTACGAGCTGATGCAAGCTGAAATCTCGCAAGATTCAAAGGAGTCGGACGAGCTGGAAGTGCTTTCTATACTGGTAAAGGACTATGAAAATGTACATTTTCCAATCCCTAAACCAAGTCCGTTGGAAGCGATCCGTTTTCGGTTGGAGCAGATGGGCATATCTGAGAAAGAGCTTTCCGAAATTCTGGGCTATCGGTCCCGAAAATCAGAAATCCTTTCAGGGAAACGGAAATTGAATTTGAGTATGATTCGCCGGTTGAATGAAAAACTCCACATCCCAGCGGAAATTTTAATACAGGCCTACTGATATAACAAGGCCGAACACTGTACTAATTACCATGCATATAAAAATAGGAACCCGGGGGAGCAAGCTGGCGCTTTGGCAGGCATATTATGTTGAAGAACTGTTGCAACAGGGCGGCATTGAAGCGGAAATCGTTATTATTGAGACGAAAGGCGACAAAATCCTCGACCGGTCGCTTTCGAAAATAGGCAGCAAGGGCGTTTTTACCGAGGAACTGGAAGACCAGCTCCGCAGCGGAGAAATCGATATTGCGGTACACAGCGCCAAAGACCTGCAATCGCAGCTCGACGACGCATTTGAAATCATCGCATTCACGCAGCGCGAGCAAGCCAACGACGTGTTGGTAAGCCACGACACGACATTATCGCTCAAAAGCGGCGAGTCATTTACGGTAGGAACGTCGTCGACCCGGCGGGTGGCCGTTTTGAAGCATTACTACCCTCATATCAAAACCGTGGACATGCGGGGCAACTTGCAAACGCGCCTTCGGAAGCTCGAAGAAGGGCAATGCGACGCGCTCCTGCTCGCCTACGCAGGGGTGCATCGCATGGAGTACGACGATAAGATCGCCGAGCATTTGCTTCTCGACGAATTCACACCGGCAGTAGGCCAGGGCAGCGTGGCCATCGAATGTGCCGTTTCCCTGGATTCGGAAAAGAAGGCGAAACTCCGTGAACTGCTCAACCACGAACATACCGAAACTTGCCTGCTGGCCGAAAGAGCATTCCTGAAACGGCTTCAGGGCGGGTGCAGCATTCCGGTCTTCGGGATGGCGACACTACATGACGAAGAAATCCGTATGACCGGCGGCATCATCAGCCTTGACGGCACCGAACTGATCCGCAAGGCAGAGAGCGGCGGGCACGCATTCCCGCAGGAATTGGGTACCGCCCTGGCAGAAGAACTGCTCGCAGCCGGCGCTGATCGCATTCTCGCAAGCATTAAGCAGCAAAACGGCTCATTGTAATATCAATCAAAAACAAAAGAAGCCCGGTTGAAATCAGCCGGGCTTCTCCGTTTATGGTGTTCTGTTAATCTTTCTTCGTTGTATCAGCCGGTGTAGCTGGTTTTACGGGCAATGCAGTCGAGTCCGCAGGCAATGCGGGACGTGCAGTGCTATCCGGGCGCACCGTGCTGCTATCGGGACGAACGCGCGTAGAATCCGGCCTGAATTGTGTTGAGTCACGTTTTGTGGTCGAATCGGGGCGTGCGCCTGGCTGGCCCGGGAAACCTCCCTGACGTACCGGGCGGGCAGTGCTGTCGGCAGCTGCCGGTCTTGCGCCCTGCGGACGACCTGCGCCTTGCGCCCCCGCACCGCGACCGCCTGCGGCAGGTGTCACTGCCGGAGTTTGTCCCCCGCCTTGCACGCCACCGCCGCCACCTGCATCCATTCCCCCGCCGCCGTCAGATTTCTGGTCGTCGTTGTTAACAGACTTTCTTCTGCGTGTTTTTTGCTCTACGAAAGTCATTTTACCAAAACGGTAAGAGAAGTTCACACGGAAACCACGGTTATACAGGTAGTTGGTGTTGTTTTGCGTAAATGTCTTCGATTCCAGGCTTGTCTTCATTTTGAAGGACGGTGCGAGGAAGTTCTCCATCGCGAATCCGATGCTTCCGCGTTTGTTCTTGAAATCTTTGCGTACACCGAAGTCATACATTCGGAAACCAGCCTGCGTACCTTGCAACTGCACGTCACGTCCACGCATGAAACCACCTGCCTGCAAACCCCAGCCGTTTTTAATGGTAAGGCTCGTGCGCATCCGACCACTCACCACGAAGCCGCTGTTGGAATTCTGCAATGCGGGGTCTGGGCTGTTGTTCGACAGATCAGCATAGTAAAAGTCGAAACCGCCGCCGAGCTGCCATCTTTTAAAGAATGTCACATTTCCAAAAACGTTGGCACCATAGTTCTTTTTCGAACCGATATTGCCGTAAGTGGTTGTGATTACCCCTTGCGGGCTGGTGGTGCGAATGCTCTCTATCGAACTGTTGGTGAAGCGTGCGAATGTGGAAACGTTGATATACAATGAATTTTTGAAGAAACTGGTACCCAGTTCCAACTGATCGGTCAATTCCGGTTTCAGGTTCGGGTTACCCACTGTAATGTTCTGCGGGTTGGCCGCATTCACGTTCGGGTTCAGGAATTGAATGCCTGGACGTTGCAGACGACGGTTATAGGCAAGCTTAATGGTTTGTCCTTTTCCGAATACCTGCGAAAGGTTGATACTGGGAACGAGGTTGCCGTAAGCGGGCAATTTCAGGTCTCCCGCCTCACCCTGTTGTGCGTCGATGCTCGTGTATTCGTACCGCGTACCGGCTTTCACCGTAAACCGGCTCTTGGTCGTGTAGGTATAAGAGAAATATCCGGCAGCCACATTCTGGTCATAATTCAGGTTGCTGGCGGGTTGCGCCTGCCCGATTTGGCTGTAATAATCATAGTTACTCACAACCTGGCGGAAAATGCCCTTGCCACCCACTTCCAGCATCTGGTTCTCCTTGATTGGCGTCTGGTAATCGACCTGAACGGTACTTTCCTGGTTATGGCTGCTGTTGTTGTTGCCTTGCGCACCGAGTAGTTCCTTCAACTGCGCATTGCTCAGCGAATACACATCGGCATCGTAGTCATTCGTACGGTTATTCCGGCTGTACTGTGTCGAAATGCTCAGCTCCTGCCCCGCTTTCCCCAGCGTTTTCATATAATCCACGTTCACGTCCCAGGTACCCGAAAGGTCCTTGCTGCTCACATCGCGGAAGCTGGTGCGGGTGGTGTCGTTTACCGTAGTATAGGTATAAAGCTCCTGGTCTATTTTGGCATTGCGCATTCCATAGCGCACACCGGCCGACAAGGATGTTTTGGAATCGATTTCCCAGTCCCAACCAAAGTTATAGGAACCGAATGCCATTTTGTTCTTGGAATCGCTCGTCTGACGGACAATGAAAGGGCTCAGCTTGCCGATCTGGATATTCTCCGATTTACCGGGCATATTATAGTTAAAGCGGCCAAAGCCTCCGAGGCTGAAACCCATTTTACCTACCCGATAATTACCGCGCAAGCCAAGGTTGGAACCGCGGTTACCGATACCCGTATCGAGGTTGAGTGTACCGCCCTGTATCGTACTCTTTTTGGTAATGATGTTGATAATCCCCGCTGAACCTTCCGCATCGTAACGTGCCGATGGCGAAGTAATTACTTCCACCGACTTGATCATATCTGCCGGAATCTGCTTCAATGCGTCGGCCACGCTGGTCGCGATAATGGTCGAGGGCTTATTGTTAATCAAAACACGCACATTGGAACTTCCGCGAAGCGAGACGTTACCATCGAGGTCGACGGTCAGCATCGGCACTTTTTTCATGACGTCGGAAGCGTCGCCGCCTTTGCTGGTAATGTCCTTTTCAGCATTGTAGACAAGCCTGTCGACCTTTTCTTCGACCATCTGCGCCATCCCTACTACCTCTACTTCATTGAGCTGTACCACATCGGGCACGAGCACGACCGTACCCAGATTCAGTTCCGTTTTGCGGTCGATCTTCACATTATTGATCGTCTTGGTTTTATAGCCAATGAAGGAAATCAGGATTTTGAAGCTGCCCGACGCGACTTTGGTGAGTGTAAATTCACCTTTTTCATCGGTAGTAGTTCCATCGATCGGCGTGTTCGTTTTGATATCCACCAAAGAAAGTGCTGCAAATTCTACGGGTTTCTTGGAAGTAGAGTCAACGAGCACGCCCGTGATCTTTCCATTACCTTTAGGAGTGTCTTCTGCCGTTCCCGGAATCACCGTCTGCCGCTGCGGCCTGTTCACGCCGCCGCGCGAATCGCCTCCACCGCCACGGAATCCGCCACCACCGCCTCCTCCGCCCGGAAACTGGGCGAATGCCGTTGATGTGAGCCCTGAGAACACAGCCAGGAATGTAAGTTGTAAAACAAGTTTCATGGTTGGGGTTTTAAAAGTGTACTTTTCGAATTTCAAAATAACAAGGTAGAATCCTGTGAAAAAAAAGGAATAGATGGATAGGGTAGATGTACCGATCAAAGGCTGTTTTCGAACGATATATCCCGGTAAATGACAGACAGTTCCGCACATCCGGCCCGCGAGGGTTATTAATAGATTACGATGGGCTGCCGGTCGGTATTTGGGGGTACTTTGATCGATTGAAATAGGTGATTTCGCAAATTCCGCGTAAGATTGCAGTGATGTGTTGCGTTCAAACCGGATTGAAACTAACTAATTGCTAAATGGATACGCGTGCTGCCCGGAAATACCCCCCGTTATTTCTCCATTTGCTGGGATGGAGCTTTCTGGCCCTGTTCTTGATGTGGCAACCCCTGAGCTGGCAGATCGAGTTCCCCATGAGTTTCTGGGTCAAACAGGCTGTTTTGTTTTCACTGCTCATTACGATATTTTACCTCAACTACTATTTCTGGTTCCCGAAATTCCTTGCCAAAAACAAATACTCCCGGTTCATCCTTTTCAATATCGTGTCGGTTGTAATGCTGGCGGTGATTACGGAGCAGGTGAAGATCGCGATCAACCACGGCGAGCAGATGGACAGGGCTTTTAAACTGGCGCGGGAAGCGAATGGCGACAAGAAGCGCCACGATCGGCTGGATTACTTTGCATTGCTGACGGCCCTAATGATCATCGGGCTGAGCACCAGTGTTGCCGCCGTGCGTACGGCCCAGCTCGACAAGCAGTACCGCCAGAACCTAGAAAAAGAGAAGATCAATTCCGAGCTTTCGTTCCTGAAGGCGCAAATCAACCCGCATTTCTTTTTTAATACCCTCAACAATATCTACGCCCTCACGGTGATCGACGTGGAAGCCGCGCGCGAGGCACTACACAAGCTCTCGCGTATGATGCGCTACGTGTTGTACGAAACCCAGCACGGAACCGTGCTGCTGAGCCAGGAAATCGCATTTGCGCAGGATTACATCCAGCTGATGCAGCTGCGCCTTACCGACAAGGTAACCGTGCACCTCGATCCGCCCAATCCGCTCCACGACGTTTCCATTGCACCAATGCTATTCCTACCCTTTATTGAAAATGCGTTCAAGCACGGCGTCAGCGCCGTTCAGCCGAGCCGGATAGACATTCAGATCCGCCAGGAGGGCCACAAGATTTTTGTGGAAGTGAGGAACACTTTGTTTACAGACAAGAGGGCCATTCTGGATGAAAGCAACGGCATTGGCCTCGCCAATACCCAGCGCCGCCTCGACTTACTTTACCCCGGCAAGTACCAGCTGGAAGTAAACGAGAATAAAGCGGGAAAGGAATTTGAAGTACACCTGGAACTGGAAACGGCATGAGCGTGACATTGGAATGCATTGCCGTCGACGATGAGCCGTTAGCGCTCGGACTGGTGTGCGCATTTATCGAAAAGACGCCATTTCTGAACCTGGCAGGCAGGTATTCCAGTGCAGTCGAGGCATTACAGATGATTAACAGCACGCCTATCGACGTCATTTTTCTGGATATTCAAATGCCGGACCTGACGGGCATCGAACTTGCAAGAGTGCTTGAAAAAGCAGGCAGCAAGGCGCCCAGGATCATTTTTACAACCGCATTCAACCAATACGCGCTCGATGGTTTTCGCGTAGATGCCATTGACTATCTCCTAAAACCCTTTAATTACGAAGAGTTCCTCCGTGCCGCATCTAAGGCGCAGGCATATGTGGAGCTGGTTCAAAAGGCCTCGTCGGCCGGTTCTTCGGAGCCGAAGGACGAGTACCTGTTCCTGAAAGTGGAATACCAGCTGGTACGGATCGCCTACGACGACATTTTGTACACGGAGGGACTCAAAGATTACGTTAAAGTCCATCTCAAATCGGACCCGAAGCCGATTCTGTCGCTTACGAGCCTGAAAGCGCTGGAAGAAAAGCTGCCGCCTTCGAAGTTCATGCGGGTGCACCGCTCGTTCATCGTCAACCTTGACAAGATCAGCGCCGTAACGCGGAATACCATTCAGATAGGCGCCACTTCCATTCCGGTAAGCGACCAGTACAAAGAGGCATTCAACCAGTTTTTGAGCAAATGGATGTAACAAAAAATCCCGCTTACGCATATGTAAGCGGGATTTCTATATTTTCAAATGCGGGTTAAATCCAGCCCTTATTTCAATTCTTCCTTTAAAAAATAGCCGGTAAAGCTGCCCTTCACTTTGGCCACTTTTTCTGGCGTTCCTTCCGCGATAATCCGCCCGCCCTGCGCACCGCCCTCGGGGCCCACGTCGATAATATAGTCGGCCACTTTGATCACATCCAGGTTATGTTCGATAATGAGAACAGTGTTCCCTTTCTCCACCAGTTTGTTCAATACATTGAGCAAATGCCGGATATCCTGGAAATGCAGACCCGTGGTAGGCTCGTCGAGAATGTATAATGTTTTACCCGTGTCCCGTTTCGAAAGCTCCTCCGACAGCTTCACGCGCTGCGCCTCTCCGCCGGAAAGGGTGGTAGCGTGCTGGCCCAGGGTAATGTAACCCAAGCCTACGTCATTCAGTGTCTGCACCCTACGAAGGAGTCTCGGCTGGTTTTCAAAGAATTCCAATGCTGATTCTACCGTCATATCGAGCACGTCGGCGATGGATTTGCCTTTGAAACGTACTTCCAGGGTTTCCCGGTTGAAGCGTTTGCCTTTACAGGTTTCACAATTGACGTGCACATCAGGCAGAAAGTCCATTTCGATCTTCTTCATACCCGCTCCTTCACAATCCTCACAACGGCCGCCTTTTACATTAAACGAGAAACGACCGGGCTTGTAACCACGGATTTTCGCCTCAGGCAGCTCGGCAAAGAGGGTACGGATGTCGGTAAAAAGGTTGGTGTAAGTGGCCGGGTTCGAGCGAGGTGTGCGTCCGATAGGTGACTGATCTACTTCGATCACCTTATCGATATGTTCGAGCCCTTCGATGGATTTGTAAGGAAGCGGCTCCCTTCTCGATTTATAAAAATGTTGGTTCAGTAATGGAAACAGCGTTTCATGGATCAGCGACGACTTTCCGCTACCGCTTACGCCCGTTACGCAGATCATCGTCCCCAGCGGAATCGATACCGATACGTTTTTGAGGTTATGCCCCGTACAGCCTTTCAGTACGATCGATTCGCCCTTGCCTTTCCGGCGCTTTTTAGGAACTTCGATGGCTTCACGGCCGGCCAGGTAATCGGCGGTTAAGGAGCCATTCTGAAGAAATTTCTCCGGCGTACCGGCTCCCACCACGCTTCCGCCGTGGCGCCCGGCGCCAGGCCCGATGTCGAGAATGTAATCCGACGCCAGCATCATGTCCTTATCATGCTCGACGACAAGCACCGTATTGCCCAGGTCGCGCAGGCTTTTGAGCGAATTGATGAGCCGCACATTGTCGCGCTGGTGCAGGCCTATGCTCGGCTCATCCATAATATAAAGCACCCCGGTGAGCTGCGTCCCGATCTGCGTCGCGAGGCGGATGCGCTGTGCCTCTCCTCCCGACAATGTCCTCAACGACCGGTTCAAAGTCAGGTAATCCAACCCTACATCGAGCATAAACCCGACGCGTTTGCGGATTTCTTTCAGTACTTCGTGACCGATGACGCGCTGCTTTTCTTCCAGGCGGTCTTCCAATCCTACCAGCCATTCGGCCAGCTCACGAATGTCGGAGTCGGCGAGCTCGGCAATGTCTTTATTATCTATTTTGAAATGCAGCGACTCCTTCCGCAGGCGCTTGCCTTTGCATTCAGGGCAGGTTTGGGTGACCATGAAATCTTTCAGCCAATCCTGAATTTTCTCATTACCCGACTCCTGCTGCCTTTTCAAAAAGTTGATAATCCCGTCGAATTTGGTCTCCCATTCCGTACCGGGATATTTCTTCGAAGGCACCGGGACCGCCTCTTCGCTGCCGTAAAGCACGAGCTTCAATGCTTCCTCGGGAAATTTTTCGAGCGGAGTAGTGAGGGTAATCTTGTATTTTTTGAGCAGGACTTCCAACTGTTTGAAGATCCACGCCTCCCGGTATTCCCCCATTGGTGCAATACCGCCCCGGCTGATGCTGAGTGATTTGTCAGGAATGATGGAATCTTCCGTAATTTCTTCAATTACCCCCAATCCCTGGCAGGTAGGGCACCAGCCATATGGCGAATTGAACGAGAACGCATTGGGCGCCGGATCATCGTAGCTGATCCCCGACTCGGGGTCCATCAGGTTCTGGGAGAAATAATGCGTATTCCCTTTCGCATCCAGCACCATCAATGCACCTTTGCCCTGCTTAATGGCCGTCGCCACCGACTGGCTCATGCGGTACCGCGACTGCGGGTCTTCTTCCTCCTTTTTCGGGACCACGCGATCGATCACGATCTCGATGTCGTGGACCTTGTAGCGGTCGAGCTGCATTTTAGGCGTAATGTCCTGTACTTCACCGTCCACGCGCACTTTGGTATAGCCTAATCGGGCAATCTGCACGAAAAGCTCCCGGTAATGCCCCTTCCGGCCCTTCACAGCCGGAGCGAGCAATATGATTTTTTGTCCCAGGAACTGGGTCATCAGCTGGTTCACGATCTGGTCCTGCGACTGCTTGATCATCCGCCTGCCCGTCACGTACGAGTACGCCTCACCCGCGCGTGCATACAGCAGGCGCAGGAAGTCATAGATTTCCGTCACCGTGCCGACTGTCGAACGAGGGTTTCGCGAGGTTGTTTTCTGTTCTATGCTGATGACCGGCGAAAGGCCGCTGATCTTGTCGACATCCGGCCGTTCCATTTCGCCGATGAAGCCGCGGGCGTAGGACGAGAAGCTCTCCATATACCTACGCTGTCCTTCGGCATAAATCGTATCAAATGCGAGCGACGACTTGCCGCTGCCGCTGATACCGGTCACTACCACGAGCTTGTTACGCGGGATAGCTACATCGATGTTTTTGAGATTGTGTTCGCGGGCTCCTTGTACCTCGATAAGGTCCTGTTCTGCGACTTCAAGGCCATTTAAATATTCCAAAGTCCTGATGGTGGTTTGTGAGTTAGTCTGAAAATGAAGTTGTAATTCCGATAACCACAAAAATACACTTTGAGTTGCAAATTTTCTCACTCACAGCCCCATACGTATAGCAATCAAAGATTGGTTTTTTCCAAGACGTTCTCCTTCCGTGCAAACGATTGCATAATAAAACTTTTCAAAGAAAAAATGTTTTGTAACCAGTTGTAAATTAATATTAATTATAAAAATATTACCAAATCGAAGGTTCATATTTCTATATTTGACAGTATATTGACATTTAGTAATACATTTTTAACATCATCCCCAACTCAATTTATGAACAAACATTTACTAGTCCCGCTTTTCCGGGGTGTCATGGTTATGCTGTTGGTAATAGCAGCGCATCTATCCTACGCCCAGGATCATCAGGTCAAGGGTAAAGTATCCTCCTCTGCTGATGGAACCGGTATCCCCGGCGTGAACGTGCAACTGAAAGGAACAGCGGCCGGTACGGTTACCGACGCCGATGGTAACTATGCAATCGATGTGAAGGGCTCCGGTGCAGTGCTCGTATTTTCTTCCATCGGTCTGATCAAAAAAGAAGTGACCGTAGGAAGCCAGACGACCATCAATGTGTCGATGGAAGACGATATCAAGAACCTGAGCGAAGTGGTAGTAACCGGTTACGCGGCACAGCGTAAAAAGGATATTACCGGCGCCGTAACGGTCATTAACCCCAAAGAACTTACCTCCGTTCCTACCGCGAGCGTAACGCAAATGCTGCAAGGACGGGCTTCCGGGGTGACTGTCGGAAACGACAACTCGCCGGGTGGCGGCACCATGGTCCGTATCCGGGGTTTCGGTTCGATCAACAACAACAGCCCGCTTTACGTAATCGACGGTGTTCCTACCCAAGGTACATTGAACCAGATCAACCCGAACGACATCGAGTCGATGCAGGTTTTGAAAGACGCATCTGCGGCGTCCATTTACGGGGCACGCGCAGCGAACGGCGTTGTGATCATCACAACTAAAAAGGGTAAAACCGGTGCACCGAACATCACATTCGACTTTTATACCGGTACGCAGCGCCCCGGCAAAATGCTCGACCTGCTGAATACGAAAGAGCTGGGCCAGTACCTTTACGAGGCTGACCTCGGTGCAGGCAAAAACCCGTCGGTAACATCCCCTTCCGCTCAATACAAATTTGACGAGAACGGCAAGCAGACCATCGCCGACTACATTTACCCGAACGTGTACGGCGAATTGCCCGGCAACTACACTTACACGAATGACATTGCCGATCCTGCGCTTGGTAAAACCGCATTCAACATCACCAAAGCGAACAAAGAAGGAACCAACTGGCAGGATGTAATCTTCGACCCCGCTTCGATTTCAAACTATCAGATCGGTGCTTCCGGCGGCTCAGAGGCAGCGAAATATGCGCTTTCGGCCAACTATTTCAAGCAGGACGGTATTTTGAGATACACCAAATACAAAAGATACTCGCTCCGTGCGAACACCGAGTTCAAAAAAGGGCCGGTAACTGTGGGCGAAAACTTTACGTTCTCCTACGACGAAAGACAAGGGATCACCAACAATGACGAAAGTAACCCGATCATGTTCGCGATCCGCGTTCACCCGATCATCCCGGTATTCGACATTACAGGCGGTCCGAAAGCATTGGGAGGAACCAATACTTCCGATTACAACGGATTTGCCGGAAGCCGCGGTAGTAACCTCGGTAACGCACCCAACCCACTGGCGCGTTTGTACCGCGAGAAAGACAACCTCACAAAAGGTACGCACGCATTCGGTAACGTGTTCGCGCAAGTGGATATCCTTCCGGGATTGTCTGCCCGCACCAGCCTGGGTATCGAGTACAACCAATTCAACCGTTCGGAATACTTCCACCGCGACATCGAAGCTGCCGAAGCGAGAAACGCTAACAGCTTGAACGTCATCAATAACGTTGACCGTTCGTTCACCTGGTTCAACACATTGAACTATGCCAAATCATTCGGCGTACACAATTTCAGCATATTGGTGGGTACCGAGGCTGTGAAAACCTATGCCGCGGAATTCCGCGCCAGCCGGAGCGCGTTTGCATTCGACGACCTCGACTACCGCTACCTCGATGCAGGTTCGGCTGCCGGTTTGAGCAATGCAGGCCCCGGTGCAACCGAAAGTGCGCTCTTCTCGCAGTTTGGAAAAATCAACTATGGATACAAAGAACTCATCCTCGCCGACGTAACCCTGCGCCGCGACGGATCATCCCGCTTCTCGGAAGCCAACCGCTACGGTGTTTTCCCCGCATTCTCCCTGGGTTTGCGTATGACCGAGCTGGCGTTCATGAAGCCTGTGAAATTCGTCGACGACCTGAAAGTGCGCTTTGGCTGGGGTAAAACCGGTAACCAACTCATCCCTAACGTTTATAATGCTTACACCCTGTACGCTGCAGATCCGCAAAACAACGCGTACGACATCAACGGTACCGGTACTTCCATCGTCGGTGGCTTTGACCTTGTACAGTTCGGAAACTCTAGTGGTAAATGGGAAACGAACACCTCTACCAACATTGGTCTCGATGCAAGCTTGTTCAACAGCAAACTGGAAGTCGTACTCGACCTTTACAACCGTCTGACCTCCGACATGCTGACGCAGATTGCCATTCCCAGAACGGCAGGCTCCGGTACAATCCCTTATACCAACATCGGTGAAGTACGTAACCGCGGTGTAGACCTCGGTATTACTTTCCGCGATAAGAAAGGGGACTTCAACTACATGGTGGGCGTAAACTTCGGTCACTACAAAAACGAAGTGCTGAAACTGAACAACGACCCTAACGCAACGATTTTCGGTTTCACAACCCGCCTTCCGGCAATGTCCGCAACCAAAGCCGGTCTGCCGATTGCAAGCTATTACGGCTATTTTGTGGATGGCGTGATCAAAGATCAGGCGGAAGCTGATGCCGCTCCGAAATTCGGTTCCTATACAAGAGAGGGTACTTTCAAGTTCCGCGATGTGAATGGCGACGGCGTTATCACCGCTGCCGACCGTACCATCATCGGCAGCCCGCACCCCGATTTCAACTACGGTATCAATGTGGGTGTAGGCTGGAAATGGTTCGATCTGACATTGTTCGGACAAGGTGTACACGGCAACCAGATCTTCAACTATGTGAAATACTGGACGGACTTCAACGTGTTCCAGGGCAACCGTTCCAAAACGATGCTTTACGACTCGTGGAAAAAATCGGGTGACGACGCGAAGCTGCCTCGCCTGAACTCGGGTGACGCTACCAGCCAGCAGGTTTCGTCTTACTTCCTGGAAGACGGCTCTTACTTCCGTTTGAAAAACATCCAGCTGACGTTCAATTTGCCTTCGGCCTGGCTGAAAAAAGTGAAACTGGGATCTGCGCAGATCTACGTTCAGGGACAAAACCTGCTCACTTTCACGAAATACACAGGACTTGATCCGGATATTAACCTGAGAAGATCAGGCGAAAACAACCAGGATACCCATATGGGTGTTGACGAAGGCTCCTACCCGGTGGCCAAGTCGTTCCTCGGTGGCTTGCGTTTCAACTTCTAGTTCATCCATTGATCTTCATTATAGAGAACCATACAATGAAAAAGACATTATTAATATGCATGTTGGTCGGGCTGAGCTTTTCCTGCTCCGACGATTTCTTTGATCTGAAACCACAGGGTCGTGCGTCGAAAGAACAGCTGAGTAACAAGAACGGTGTAAATGCGCTGCTTATTGGTACCTATTCGCTGCTCGATGGTGTCGGAGCCGGCAACACAGGTCGCCAGTCTACAATTTCGAACTACGTTTTCGGCGGGATCAGCAGCGACGATGCCGTAAAAGGTACCGACGCCGGTGACCAGCCCGAGCAATCGTTTATCGAACAATACAACTGGCTTTCCGACAACACCTACTTCCTCGGCAAATGGTGGCATTCATACGATGGCGTAGCCCGTGCCAACGAAACAATCCAGATCGCGGGAAGCCCCGACGTGAAAGATATGACCGACGCGGAAAAAACCCAGGTGGTGGCAGAAGCCCGCTTCCTGCGCGGCCATTATCATTTCGAGGCCAAGAAAATGTGGAACAATGTGCCGTTTATCGATGAAAAGATTTACAATGCAGGTGATCCGAATTCGACCAAAGTGACAAATACCGAAGATATCTGGTCCAAAATCGAGGCCGATTTCCAGTTTGCTGCGGACAACCTTCCTGCAACACAGGCTCAGAAAGGCCGCGCTACCAAATGGGCAGCCAAAGCTTATCTTGCCAAAGCACTTCTTTTCCAGAAAAAATGGGCCAAAGCCAAAGAATTGCTGGATGACGTGGTTAAAAACTCCGGTAAAAAACTGGTAGCAAACTACCACGACAACTACCGTACAACCGGCAATAACAACAGCGAGTCGATTATGGAAGTACAATTCTCCGTGAACGACGGTACCAACGGAAACAACGGTAATGCAGGTGATAACCTTAACTGGCCGTACTCGGCCACCGCTCCGGGACGTGGATGCTGCGGTTTCTACCAGCCATCACACAACCTCGTGAATGCATTCAAAACAGAAAATGGCCTTCCGATGATCGGAGCTGCTGCTGACGGTTCTCTGGACACCTACAACAAGGTAGATTTGCCCAACGATCAGG
>Ga0209934_1000868_pt1 | contig 22706 bp, 19 predicted proteins | sample ThiBiot_750_plan_2_FD_183950 | JGI IMG/M metagenome (GOLD analysis project Ga0209934, IMG submission 183950) | Wastewater bioreactor microbial communities from Cape Town, South Africa - Thiocy_expt_750_plan (SPAdes) | ecosystem: Engineered > Bioreactor > Thiocyanate-remediating >...
CCGCCTCTCTGCGTTTCCGGCTCTGCCCATGGTCCCGGCGCGGTCTGCACACGTTGCGCCGCACCTTCCGGGCACAAAAAAACCCCGGCTAACCGGGGCTTATTCTGTGCGCGATACTGGGATCGAACCAGTGACCTCTTCCGTGTCAGGGAAGCGCGCTACCGCTGCGCCAATCGCGCCTGTACAGGCTTGTTCAGTTATGAGGCGAGGTGGCGACGGGATTCGAACCCGTGTAAACGGCTTTGCAGGCCGGTGCCTAGCCGCTCGGCCACGCCACCGTGTGGATTAACCGTGTGGTTTGACCCCACGTGCCGTGATCGTTTCGAAAAACGATCCCTGCACTCGAGCGGATGACGAGACTCGAACTCGCGACCCTCACCTTGGCAAGGTGATGCGCTACCAACTGCGCTACATCCGCATGCTCCCTGGTTGCCCCGGGAACTTGATCGACTTTAGCCGACTATTTCGCCATCGCAAAACCGAGCGCCGCCCGCGCGTGTCTCGCGGTCTGGGCGGCCACAGGATTCGTGTCAGCGCCCGGCATCCGGTAGCATCGAGTCTCGGCCCGCACGGGTCTTGGGCGATTGGCGCAGTTGGTAGCGCGCTTCCTTCACACGGAAGAGGTCATCAGTTCGAGTCTGGTATCGCCCACCACGAAACCCCCGGCCCCGCCGGGGGTTTCTCTATTCACGGCGAACAATCGAACACCCGGTGGCGCTGACGCGTAGCGTCACGATCGTGAGCGTCTCCCCCGGCATCCGCGTGACGCTGGTGGTCGTCGCCCTCTTCAATCTGGCATCGTCCGTTGCCGGGTGCGTGCTCCTCGTGCTCGTGGGCGGCGACCGTGTCGGAATGCCGCACGAGTGGCTCGAGCGCACGCCCTTCTCGTCGTGGGTGTGGCCGGGACTCATCCTCGGCGTCATCGTCGGCGGCTCTCAGCTGCTGGCGATCGTCGCGCAGCGAGGGCGATACTCCATCGCATGGGGGCTGCACGCGGCATCCGGTCTCGTGATGATGATCTGGATCTTCGTCGAGATCGCCCTGCTGCTGGTCTGGTCCCCGATGCACGGCATTTACTTCACGACCGGGCTCCTGCAGACCGTGCTCGCCGTTCTCGCCCTCGGGGCCTGGCCACGGCCGTTCCTCGCCCGGATGCCGAGATGATCTCGCACCGGCACGGGAAACACGGCCGATACGTCCGCCTGACAAACTGGCGTGATGACCACCGCGCGGATCATCATCCTGTTCGTGCTCGCGGCGATCGCCGAGATCGGCGGGGCCTGGCTCATTTGGCAGTCGGTCCGTGAGAACCGGGGGTGGCTGTTCGCCGTGCTCGGGGTGATCGCCCTCGGCGGCTACGGGTTCGTCGCGGCTTTCCAGCCCGACGCACACTTCGGGCGTGTGCTCGCGGCGTACGGTGGAGTCTTCGTCGCCGGCTCCCTTGCCTGGGGAATCGTCATCGACGGCTTCAAACCCACGCTCTGGGACTACATCGGCTCGGCTGTGGCGCTTCTCGGAGCCGCGATCATCATCTTCGCCCCCGCACTCCAGCGCGGGGCGGAGTAGCCGGCACCGGGTGCGCCGGGCCGCTCAGACCTCGCTCAGCCAGCCGTAGCGACCCTGAAGTGCCGCGGCGACCCCCGCGAACCGTCGACGGTCCAGGGCTGCGGCCTCGCGTCGCATCCCGCGCACGTGCACGCTGTAGAGCTGCTCGATATCGACCCACGACGGCCGGCCCTGCGAGTCCCACGCCCCGGTGCCGATGGAGAGGTAATCACGGTCGCCGTCGTGGGCCTTGCTGGTCAAACGCACCGCGAACACCCGGTCGGCGCCGTCGTGGCCGATCACCAGGACGGGGCGGTCCTTGCCGCGCCCGTCGTTCTCCTCGTACGGCACCCAGGTCCACACGACCTCCCCGGCATCCGGAGCCCCGTCACGCTGTGGGGCGTATCTGATCGTCAGACCGCCACGCGCCGGCGGGCGGACCTCGCGTGTCGCCGTCTGTCCGTCCTGACCGGGGCTGAGCGTCGTGGGGGCGGTGGGCCGCGACGGCCCCGGCGTCCTCGCGGGCGCCGAGGGGCGGGAGCGGCCACCGAAGAGGCCGAGAATCCCCCGGACGAGCGATGTCAGAGTGCCGCGTCCGTCGCGAGATGCCATGGCTTCACGCTACCAATCGCTGTCGGATGTGTTCGCACACGCCGAAGGGGCGTCGGATCGTGAGATCCGACGCCCCTTCGAGGGATTCGTGTCAGTCGACGAGCGCGTAGCCCTCTTCACCGTGCACGACGGTGTCGATGCCGGCGATCTCGTCCTCGTTCTTGACGCGGAAGCCGATCGTCTTCTCGATGATGAAGCCCAGCACGTAGGCGACCACGAAGGAGAACACCAGCACGGTGACGGCAGCGATCGCCTGGAGGATCAGCTGCTCGGCGTTGCCGCCGAGGAACAGGCCCGTGCCCGTGGCGAAGAAGCCGAGGTACAGCGTTCCGATCAGACCACCGACGAGGTGGACGCCCACGACATCGAGCGAGTCGTCGAAGCCGAGACGCCACTTGAGCTCCACCGCGAGGGCGCACACCGCGCCGGCGATGACACCGAGCAGCAGCGACCAGCCCGGTGCCAGGTTGGCGCAGGAGGGCGTGATGGCGACGAGACCCGCGACGGCACCCGAGGCGGCGCCCACGGCGGTCGGCTTTCCGTCCTTCAGCTTCTCGACGATCGCCCAACCGAGGATGGCGGCAGCGGTCGCGCCCAGCGTGTTCAGGACGATGAGGCCGGCAGGCGATCCGACCCCGGCGATGCCGGAGAGGATGTCTCCCGAGGTGCCCTCGGGTGCAGCGTAGAAGGCCGCGGCGCCGGCGTTGAAGCCGAACCAGCCGAACCACAGGATCGCAGCTCCCAGCATCACCAGCGGCACGTTGTGCGGCTTGTGGATGCCCTTCTGGAAGCCGACGCGCTTGCCGAGCACCAGCGCGAGAGCGAGGGCGGCGGCACCGGCGTTGATGTGGACAGCGGTTCCACCGGCGTAGTCGATCACCTCGGTCGAGAAGCCCAGCGTGGTGCCGAGGTTGAAGATCCAGCCGTTGGTGTTCCACACCCAGCCGGCGACGGCGAAGTAGTCGATCGTCGCGAAGAAGAACGCGAAGATCATCCACGAGCCGAAGCGGGCGCGGTCGGCGATAGCGCCGGAGATGAGGGCCACGGTGATGATGGCGAAGGTGGCGCCGTAGGCGACGGCCGTGAGGTTCACGGTCGCGTTCTCACCGGTCGCCATCGCGCCGAGGCCGAAGTCGGAGAAGGGGTTGCCCAGGATGCCGCCCCACCAGTCGGCGGTCTGCATGTTGTATCCGTAGAGGATCCAGAGCACCGCGACGAGACCCATCGCGCCGAAGCTCATCATCATCATGCTGATGACGCTCTTCGCCTTGACGAGGCCGCCGTAGAAGAAAGCCACGCCCGGCGTCATAAAGAGCACGAGAGCCGTAGCGGCGATATACCAAGCGAGATTTCCGCTGTCCATGAAGGTCCTCACTGATGTGTTGTGTAACTCGGACCGGGGCGTCGCGGTTTCGGGGTCGGGACGTCCCAGCGCACTCAGTGTTGCGGTACGCGGTTACCGCCGGTACCCGCGTCGTGTTTCGCGCTCGTTACGGCCGACGCGCCCAGGTAAACATCACGTTTCGGCGCGGCATCCGTCGCCCGTGAGAGCGGTCAGGAATGCGTGAGTGCATTCAGGCGGGAGATCGCTCGCAGGTACTTCTTGCGGTAGCCGCCCGCGAGCATCTCCTCGCCGAAGACCTCGTCGAGCGGTCGACCGGTCGCGCGCACGGGAATCTGCGCGTCGTACGCCCGGTCCACGAAGGCGACGAATCGCAGCGCCGCGGACTGGTCCTGCAGCGTGACGACATCGCGCAGGCCGATCGTCGACAGGTTCTCGATCAGCCGCACGTAGCGCGACGGATGCACCGTCGCAAGGTGGCGGATAAGGTCGGCGAAGGCGTCGTCCGAGACGACACCGGATGCCGCGGCGGCATCGATCGCCGCGCGATAGGCATCGTCGTCCCACACCTCGGCGTGCCCGTCGAGGGCGCGCTGACGGTAATCGGTGCCGTCGATGCGGATGGTCTCGAAGCTCGACGCCATGGCGTGGATCTCGCGAAGGAAGTCCTGCGCGGCGAACCGCCCTTCGCCGAGCGCATTGGGCGGCGTGTTCGACGTCGCCGCGAGCCGTGTGCCGGTCGGGACCAGCTCCCCCAGCAGCCGCGTCATCACCATCGTGTCGCCCGGATCGTCGAGCTCGAACTCGTCGATGCACAGCAGGTCCGCACCGCGGAAGAGCTCGACCGTCTTCTGGTACCCGAGTGCTCCGACCAGTGCGGTGTACTCGATGAACGACCCGAAGTACTTCCGCCGCGCCGGCATCGCATGGTAGATCGCCGCCAGCAGGTGGGTCTTGCCGACGCCGAAACCGCCGTCGAGATACACGCCCGGCTTCATCTCCGGGACCTTCTTCGCACGACGGAAGAGTCCTCCGCGTTCTGCCGGTCCTCCGCCGAGACTGAACGAGATGAGTCGCTCCTTGGCCTCCTGCTGCGAAGGAAACGCCGGGTCTGCGCGATACGTGTCGAACGTGGCGCCGTCGAACTGCGGCGGCGGTACCAGCGCGGCGACCATCTCGGCACCGGACACCGCCGGCTGGCGATCGACGAGGCGGATCGTGCCGGAGCCGGTGGATGTCATCGTTCTCCCTCGTCGACCGGCGCCGACGCGGGCACCAGATCGTGTGTGCGCAGCCAGTCGCCGATCGCGTCGGTCCAGCGCTGCTGGTCGTAGTTCCAGAGCTTCGTGTGACGCGCCGTGCGGAACACCTGCAACTCGACCAGGTCGGGTCGGGCATCGGCCAGGCGGTGCGAGGCGCTGGACGGGACGAACCCGTCGTCATCGCTGTGCAGGATGAGCACGGGATGGCGCAGTTCTGCGGCACGCGCCACGATGTCGAGTCGGTCGAGCGGAATCGCTCCGTCGGCGCCGATCGCGGGCGCCGCCCATCCCGTGCGCAGTGCTCCCATCGCCAGATCGGTGACGGGCGCGGGCACGTGCAACGCCTTGGCCTGATAGGAGAGGACGGTGCGCCAGTCCACCACCGGCGAATCGAGGATGACGCCGACGATCTGCTCGCGGTGCGCGGAGCCGAGCGACGTCTGCAGCGCGATCGCGCCGCCCATCGACCAGCCCATGAGCACGATGCGGCGGGCGCCGTGTCGCAGAGCCCAGCTGACGGCGGCATCCACATCGCGCCACTCGGTCGCGCCGAGCGCGTAGGCTCCGGCACGGCTGCGCGGAGCGTCGCCGTCGTTGCGGTACGACACGACGAGCGACGTGATGCCCAGAGCATGGAACACCGGCACGGCACGCAGGCATTCGGCACGCGTCGTGCCGCGTCCATGGATCTGGATGACCCAGGTCTCGTCGTCGACGTCGCTCGGCGGCTCTGCCGGAAACAGCCACGCCGGGCAGGCGCCGATCGCCGCCGGCACGTGCTCGCGCGTGAACGGCAGATGCAGTTCCTCCGGGCGCTGGTAGTACCAGCCGCTGAACGCCGCGTCGGCATCGAGGCTCGACTGACCGCCGACCTGCGTGAGCAGCTTCCGCTTGACGGTGTCGCCGTCGCTGGCCAGCACCGAGCCCACCTTGAGATAGTCGGCGGAACCGGTCGTGAACAGGCCGTAGCGTCCGGGCAGCACCGTGTCGGGCGTGCGTGCCAACGTGATCGTCTGCGCGGACACGTCGATGTCGACGATGCGCGTGTCGGGGACGCGCGTTGACGGGGTGACCACTCGACGTGCCATGCGCAGTGCGACGGCGAAAGCCATCGCGGCCGTCGCGAACAGGGCCGCAGCGAGGGAGAGGGCTAGCATCCGCAGGGTGGCCGGAGCGCCGATTCGTGAGGCGCCGAGGGCGGCGCGCCTGGGTGCCTTCATCGTGGGCCCATCCTAGTCTGTGACCGTGGATGACACCCGTCCCGCCGCTGAGACACCGGCCTTCGCACGCGCCGCAGAGCAGCTGCGGTCCCTGACTTTCCGGTCTGACTTCTCCGTGCGCGAGATCGCCGCTCCGACGAGTCTCGCCCCGGAGGCGATCGCCTTCGCGGGTGACGTCCGTCCGGATGCGGACGGGCTGGATTCGCCCTACGGCACCGGGCGCTTCGTCCTCATGCACGACCCTGCCGAACCGGACGCATGGGGTGGGCCGTGGCGTATCGTGTGTTTTGCGCAAGCTCCACTCGAAGCCGAGATCGGCGTCGACCCGCTGCTCGCGGACGTCGCCTGGTCGTGGCTCGTCGATGCGCTCGAGGCGCGCGGCGCGGCCTTCCATTCGGAGTCCGGTACGGCGACCAAGACCCTGTCGAAGGGGTTCGGTTCGCTCGCCGCCGAGGGCGACGGGGCGCAGATCGAATTGCGGTCGTCCTGGACGCCCGCCGGTGACCTGACGGCCCACATCGAGGCGTGGGCGGAGCTCGTGTGCATGTTGGCGGGATTGCCGCCGGGATCAGAGGGCATCGCCGTGTTCGGCTCGCAGCGGGGTGCATCAGGAAGGGGAACGCGTGGCTGAGTACGACGTCATCACGGATGCCGCCGGCCTCGCCGCCGCCGCCGACGCGCTCGCCGCGGGCACCGGCCCGGTGGCCGTCGACGTGGAGCGCGCATCAGGCTTCCGCTACTCGCAGCGGGCGTATCTCATCCAGGTGTACCGGCGCGGTGCCGGCGTCTTCCTCGTCGACCCTCCTGCGGTGGGCGATCTGTCGCCGCTGCAAGAGGCGATCGGAGACATCACCTGGATCCTCCACGCCGCCAGCCAGGACCTGCCCTCCCTTCGGGAGGAGAACCTCGAGCCGCCTCAGATCTTCGACACCGAACTCGCCGCCCGTCTTCTCGGGCATGAGCGCGTGGGCCTCGGCGCGGTCGTCGAGGACACGTTGGGAATCACCCTCGCGAAGGCGCATTCCGCGGCGGATTGGTCGACGCGTCCGCTGCCTCAGCCCTGGCTCGAGTACGCCGCGCTGGATGTGCTGCACCTCGTGGATGTCTTCGAGGTGCTGCGCGACGAGCTCGAGGAGCAGGGAAAGACCGACATCGCGGCTCAGGAGTTCGAGACGGTGCGTACGCGGCCCGTGAAGCCCCCTCGCGAGGAGCCCTGGCGGCGCCTCAGCGGTCTGCACACCGTCCGCGGTCGCCGAGCGCTGGCGATCGCGCGAGCCCTCTGGATCGCCCGCGAGGAGTACGCGCGTGAGCAGGACACCTCGCCCGGTCGACTCGTTCCCGATCGCGCTCTGGTGGCCGTTGTCATCGCCGACCCCAAGACGAAGCAGGATCTGGCGCGCGTCAAGGACTTCACTGGCCGCGCGAGCCGCAGTCAGCTCGACCGGTGGTGGGCCGCGATCGAGGCCGGCCGCGCCGATCCCGCGTTGCCCGCGGAGCGCGCCTCCGGCGATGGAATGCCGCCTCCGCGGGCATGGGCGGAGCGCAACCCGGCGGCGGACCTTCGGCTGAAGGCGGCGCGCCCGCTCGTGGAACAGCTTGCCGTCGACCTGCGGATGCCGACGGAGAACCTTCTGACCCCCGACACCCTGCGGCGGGTCGCGTGGGCTCCCCCGGCCGAGATCGACGCGGCATCCATCGGCGAAGCGCTCGCGGCCCATGGCGCGCGTCCGTGGCAGATCGAGACGACGGCGAGGGTCATCGCCGGCGCGTTTGTCGAATCCGTGCAGACCACCGAGGCTGCCTCCGACCTCGCGTCGTAGAATCGTTCCAAGCGTTTCCGTGAGACTGAGTTTCACCGTACGCTGGACTGAATCTCAACCCTTGGAGGCAGTGTGGCCGAGCTCTCGGACGTCTACTTCGTCGATGGAATGCGCACCCCGTTCGGTCGCGCCGGCGAGAAGGGCATGTACTGGAACACCCGCGCGGACGACCTCGCCGTGAAGGCGACGATCGGACTGATGGCGCGGAACACCGCGGTTCCCGCCGACCGGGTCGACGACGTCGCGATCGCCGCGACGAGTCAGACGGGCGAACAAGGCCTCACGCTCGGGCGCTCCGTGGCCATCCTCGCAGGCCTTCCGCAGACCGTGCCGGGCTTCGCGATCGACCGGATGTGCGCCGGCGCCATGACGAGCGTCGCCATGATGGGCGCCTCGATCAGCGCCGGCATGTACGACGTCGCCCTCGCCGGCGGTGTCGAGCACATGGGCCACTACCCCATCGGCGGAAACGCCGACCCCAACCCGCGGTTCGTGGCCGAGAGGATGGTCGACCCGGGTGCGCTGAACATGGGCGTGACGGCCGAGAGAATCTTCGACCGGTTCCCGCAGCTCACCAAGGAGCGCTCCGACCGCTTCGGCATGCTCAGCCAGCACAAGGCGCAGGCCGCATACGAGGCCGGCAAGTTCCAGCCCGATCTGGTGCCCGTCGCGGTGAAGGATGCCGAGGGCAGCTGGGGCCTGGCGACGGAGGACGAGGGCCGTCGCCCGCAGACCACGATGGAAGACCTCGCCGCGTTGAAGACCCCGTTCCGTCCCCACGGGCGGGTCACCGCCGGCACGTCCTCACCGCTCACGGACGGGGCGACGATGTCGCTGCTCGCCGGGGGCGGCGCCGTCAAGGAACTCGGTCTCACCCCGAAGATGCGCATGGTCTCGTTCGCCTTCGCCGGAGTGCAACCGGAGATCATGGGCATCGGCCCGATCCCCTCCACCGAGAAGGCGCTCAAGAAGGCGGGTCTGACCATCGCCGACATCGGGCTGTTCGAGCTCAACGAGGCCTTCGCGGTGCAGGTCATCTCGCTTCTGGATCACTTCGGCATCGCCGACGACGACCCGCGCGTCAACCAGTGGGGCGGGGCGATCGCCCTCGGCCACCCGCTGGCCGCGTCGGGCGTGCGCCTGATGATCCAGCTCGCCGCGCAGTTCGCCGAACGCCCCGACGTCCGCTATGGCCTCACGGCCATGTGCGTGGGGCTCGGCCAGGGCGGGTCGGTCATCTGGGAGAACCCGCACTACAACGGTCGCAAGCGCTGAGAGGACGACGGACATGACGAACTACGACGAGATCGACTTCTCCCCGCTCACCGCACTCGCAGACGGTGAGGTCGTGACCCACTCGCGCGTGCGTGACATCACGTTGCCCTCGGGCAAAGTGCTCGCACTGATCACGCTCGACAACGGTCGCGACCACACGCGCCCCAACACCCTCGGGCCGGCGACCCTCACCCAGCTCGGAGAGACGCTGGCGGCACTCAAGGCCCGCGCAGCCGCCGGCGAGATCCAGGCCGTCGGCATCACGGGCAAGCAGTACATCCTCGCCGCCGGCGCCGATCTCTCCGACATCACTCGGGTGGGCTCGAAGGACAACGCCCGACTGGTCGCGCAGCTCGGCCACAAAGTGCTCGGCTCGCTCGGCGATCTCGGGGTGCCCTCCTTCGCCTTCGTGAACGGCCTCGCTCTCGGAGGCGGCCTGGAGATCGCGCTGAACTCGACGTACCGCACGGTCGATGCCTCGGCAGCCGCGATCGCGCTGCCCGAGGTGTTCCTGGGCATCATCCCCGGCTGGGGTGGCGCGTACCTGCTGCCCAACCTGATCGGCATCGAGAACGCGCTCGAGGTCGTCATCAGCAACCCGCTCAAGCAGAACCGCATGCTGAAGCCGCAGCCGGCGTTCGACTACGGGATCGTCGACGCGATCTTCCCCGCGGCGACCTACCTCGAGAGCTCCCTGGCCTGGGCCGACGCGGTGCTCACGGGCGCCGTCAAGGTCGAGCGCAAGAACGAGCCGGGCAAGATCGAGCGCCTCACCAAGTGGCCCATCGCCATCAAGATGGCCCGCGGCATGCTCGAATCCAAGATCGGCACCGTCCCCCGCTCCCCCTACGCCGCGCTCGAACTGCTCGACAAGGCCAAGAGCGGCACGAAGGCCGAAGGCTTCGCGCGGGAAGACGAGGCTCTGGCCGATCTCGTCACGGGCGATCAGTTCGCGGCATCCATGTACGCTTTCGACCTCGTACAGAAGCGGGCGAAGCGACCCGTCGGCGCCCCCGACAAGGCACTCGCGAAGAAGGTCACGAAGGTCGGCATCATCGGTGCCGGACTCATGGCGAGCCAGTTCGCCCTGCTGTTCGTGCGCAAGCTCCAGGTGCCGGTGCTCATCACCGACCTGGATCAGGCTCGCGTCGACAAGGGTGTCGCCTACATTCACGACGAGATCGGCAAGCTCGAGGCCAAGGGCCGCCTCGATGCCGATGCGGCGAACAAGCTGCGCGCGCTCGTGACCGGGACGACCGACAAGAGCTTGTACGCCGATTGCGACTTCGTCATCGAGGCCGTCTTCGAGGAGGTCGGCGTCAAGCAGGCCGTCTTCGGTGAGATCGAGAAGATCGTCGCCGAGGATGCGATTCTCGCGACCAACACCTCGTCGCTGTCGGTCGCGGAGATCGGCTCGAAGCTCGCGCACCCCGAGCGGCTCGTCGGATTCCACTTCTTCAACCCGGTCGCGGTCATGCCGCTGATCGAGATCGTCAAGACGTCGGACACGACGGATGCCGCGCTGTCGACCGCTTTCGTGGTGGCGAAGGGCCTCGGCAAGAACGCGGTGCTGACCGCGGATGCCCCCGGCTTCGTCGTCAACCGTCTTCTGGCCAAGGTCATGGGCGAGGCGGCCCGCGCCGTCTATGAGGGCACTCCCGTCGCGGATGTCGAGAAGGCGTTCGCGCCGCTCGGCCTGCCGATGGGGCCGTTCCAGCTGATCGATCTCGTGGTCTGGAAGGTCGCTGCGCACGTCCAAGACACGATGGTCCATGCGTTCCCCGACCGCTTCTACGCGAACGAGAACTTCCATCAGCTCGCAGAGCTGCCGGAGGTCGTCGAGAAGGACAAGGGCGGACGGGTCACCGGTTTCACCAAGGCCGCCGAGAAGGCGCTGAAGGGGCATGTTGCGTCGGCCCCGGCATCCGCCGACACGATCCTGCGCCGCGTGCAGGACGGCTTGGCCACCGAGATCAAGCTGATGCTCGACGAGGGTGTCGTGCCCGAGGTCGAAGACATCGACCTGTGCCTCATCCTGGGCGCCGGCTGGCCGTTCATCGACGGCGGCGCCTCACCCTACCTCGACCGCGAGGGCGCGTCGGAGCGGGCGTTCGGCGACACCTTCCACCACCCGCCGATTCGCGGCATCGGCGGCTGATACCGCCGGATCCGTCGTCACGGATCCGGACGAACGCAACGGAATCGGATGCCGCACCTCGCGGCATCCGATTCCGTTCTTCATGTCCGCGTCCGGTGGCGACGCCGGGGCAGGCTCAGCGCGAGGGCTGTGCCGCCCGCACGCGCAGATCGCGGGCGAGGCCGTCGCGCTGCTCGATCACGAGACGACGGAGGGCCCCCGGCGCGTCCGGGTGATCTCGCAACCAGGCGTCGGCGGCGTCGAGCGACGGGGATGCCGGGAACAGGCCGATCACCAGGCGACGGGCGATCTCGATCGACCGTGACTGCCAGGTGGGCAGGATACGTGCGAAGTAGTCGTCGTCGAAGTCGGCGACCAGGTCACGGCGTCCGCCCGCGCGCACGCCGGCGATCGTGGCATCGAGGTGATCGTTGGTCAGCGTCTCGTCGCTCCATGCCGCCTGCCACGCCGCGGCGCGGACGGATGCCGCGGGGTGAGCGGTCCGCGCGGTCCGCGCGGCCACGCGTCCCGACGCGGTGTCATCGGTGCGCAGCTCGCGTGCGATGTCTGCCTCGTCGGCGTCTCCGCTCGTGGCGAGGGCGATGAGCCACGCCCAGCGGAGCTCGGGGTCCAGCGGCAGACCCGCCGGCGGCGGGATGGCTCCGGACAGCGCTGCCCGCAGGTCGGCGGCGCGGTCGCCGCAGACCGATGTCGCGGTGCCGACCGTACGTGCCCAGATGAGCTGAGCGTCAGAGCCCGGTGTCGCGTGGCTCAGCGCATTCCACGCCGTGTCCAGCCACTGCGCGGCCAGCGGGGCGCGGTCATCATCCGCGGCGAAATGGCCGATCGTGAACGCGGCGCGGGCCGTCGCATCCGTCAGCAGCGCCGCATCCGTCTCCTCCGGCGCATGGCGCGCGACGATGTCGATGTAGCGCCGCGCGGGCAGGATGCCGTCGCGCGTCGCATTCCACAGTGCCGCCCAGATCACGGCGCGCGCGAGCGCGTCGTCGATCGTCGACAGACCGCGGGCGACGGCCGCGGTGGACGCGGCATCCAGACGGACCTTCGCATAGGTGCGATCGTCGTCGTTGGGGACGACGAGGACGACGTCATCGTGCCGGGCCCCCTCGAGCGGCGTGCGCGGTGCGACGACATCGGTCGCGATCTCGCCGCGGCGCACGAGACGCCCGCCCGCGTCGCCGTACAGCCCCACGGTCACCCGGTCGGGGCGTACCGTCGAGACGGCCAGCTCCAGGCCGTCCGACGTGCGCTCGGCACTGAGCTCGGTGACACCGGTCGTCTGCAGCCACGCCGCGCTCCACGCCGCCAGATCACGCCCCGATGCCTCCTCGAGAGCCGTGAGGAGGTCGGGGAGGGTGGTGTTGCCGAAGGCGTGTCGGGCGAAGTAGCGCTGCGCTCCGCGGAAGAAGGCCTCCTCCCCCACGAAGCCGACGAGCTGCTTGAGCACCGACGCGCCCTTTGCGTACGTGATGCCGTCGAAGTTGAGCTTGGCGGCTTCCAGATCAGGGATATCGGCGACGATCGGGTGCGTGGTGGGCAGCTGGTCCTGCGTGTATGCCCATCCCTTGCGCCGGGTGGCGAAGCTGACCCACGCGTCCGGGAAGCCCCCCACGGCCGCGGCAGCATGCGTGCCCATGTAGTCGGCGAACGACTCCTTCAGCCACAGGTCATCCCACCACCGCATCGTCGCCAGATCGCCGAACCACATGTGGGCCATCTCGTGCAGGATCGTGTTCGCTCGGGCTTCGTGCTGCGCGGTCGTCGACGCACCGCGGAACACGTACGCCTCGGTGAAGGTCACCAATCCGGGGTTCTCCATGGCCCCGAGGTTGTACTCGGGGACGAAGATCTGGTCGTACTTCCCCCAGGGGTACGGGAAGTCGAACGCGTTCTCGAAGAACGACAAGCCCCGTCGGGTGATGTCGAGGATCTCGGCGGCGTCCAAGTGAGCGGCCAGCGACGCGCGGCAGAGCACACCGAGAGCGATGGGGGCCTGCGTGCCGCGATGCGTGCCGTCGACGCGATGGTAGGGACCCGCGGCGACGGCGGTGATGTAGCTCGACAGTGGCAGCGTCTCCGTGAAGTGCACGCGCACTCCCCCCGCGACCTCGTCGCGTGAGGCCTCAGCGCCGTTGGACAGCACCTCCCAGCCCGTCGGGGCGGCGACGGTGAAGCGCCAGCGCGCCTTCATATCCGGCTGCTCGAAGCACGGGTAGACGCGACGGCAGTCGGCAGGCTCGTACTGGGTGTACAGATAGGTGGCGTCATCGACGGGGTCGCGGAAGCGGTGCAGACCCTCGCCGGTCGTGCTGTACCGCGCCGCCGCGTCAATGCGCACCACATTCGGCGTCGCCCCATCGGCCACCAGCCCGCGCAGGCGGATGCGCGCACCGTCCCACTCGACCGGTTGCGCACGGTCATTGACGATCACCTCGATGACGCTCTCACCGATGAAGTCGACCCACGTGGTGTCGGTCACGGCCGTGAACGCGAACGTCGACCGCGTGGGAAACGTCGTCACCGCGGCATCCGGGGCTGAACGCAGGTCGAGGTCGACCTCGACGGTGTGCAGTCGGACGCCGGCGGCGCGAGCCGCCGTCTCTTCGCGCGTGAGGTTGGCGGAACTCATTGCTCCATGCTGTCACGCCGGACGTTGTGATATTTTCCGAACATGTTCACTTCTGAAGGGCCTGCGTCCAAAAGCGAACGCACGCGTGGCCGGCTTCGCGAGGTGGCGCTCGCCTCGTTTCGCGAGCGCGGATACGAAGCGACGACCATGCGCCTCATCGCGCAGGAGGCGGGCGTGTCGGTGGGTAACGCCTACTACCACTTCGCCACCAAGAACGACCTGGTCCAGGAGCTGTACCTCGACGTGCAACGCCGCCATCGTGCGGCTGCCGAACCGGCCCTCGCCGAGACGGAGGATCTCGTCGAACGCATCGCCATCGTCTATCGCACCGGGCTCGACGAGCTGACGGCGTACCACGAGCATGCGGCGCAGTTTCTCTCTGCCGCCGTCTCCCCACGCTCGGAGATCAACCCGCTCGCCGAGGCATCCGGCGAGGCGCGCGCCATCACGGAAGCACTCTTCGGGGAGGCGGTGGACGGCGCACGTTCCGGAACCGTCCCGAGCGATCTCCGTCAGGCGCTGCCCACGGTGCTCTTCCTCGGGCATCTCCTGCTGGCGCTCTTCTGGGTCTACGACCGCTCCGACGGTCAGCAGCGGACGCGGCGCCTGCTCGATCTCGGCCTGGCGCTGCTGCGGACGACGCTGCCATTGGCGCGGCTGCCGCTGGTGCGCGGCGTGGTGCGCGACCTGCTCGAACTCATCGCCGAGGCGGGGCGGTGATCGTGCGCACGCGACAGCGGCGCGCGGTCGTCCCCTGACTCCGGCTCAGCCCCGACCATCGCCGTGGTCGGCGTGCTCCGAGTTGTCGGCGCCGCCACGCACGGTCCAGATGGCGCCCGTTTCGGTCGAGGGGCGGGCGATCGGAATGCGGGTGCCGAGCACCTGCGCGACGACGTCCTGCGCGATCTTCGCGGCCGACAGGCCGGCATCCTCGAGGATCTGCTCCCGGCTCGCGTGATCGATGAAGGCGTCGGGCAGGCCGAGCTCGTCGACCGCCGTGTCCACGCCCGCCTCGCGCAGCACCTGACGCACGCGCGTTCCGACGCCACCGACGCGGATGCCGTCCTCGATCGTGATCACCAGGCGATGGGCGGCAGCGAGCTTCACGATCGAGGGCTGCACGGGCACGACCCAGCGCGGGTCGACGACGGTCGCTCCGATCCCCTGGGCACGGAGGCGCTCGGCGACCTCGACCGCGAGCTGCGTCATCGGGCCGATGCCGACGAGTAGAACATCCTCGGCGCCGTCCTGCCACAGCACGTCGACGCCGTCGGAGAGGCGTTTGAGGGCCGGCTGATCCACCGCGACGGCGCCCTTCGGGAAGCGGATCACCGTGGGCGCGTCATCGACGGCGATCGCCTCGTCGAACTCCTCCCGCAACCGCGCTTCGTCGCGGGGCGCGGCGATGCGGATGCCGGGCACCAGCTGCAGCATCGCGAGATCCCACACACCGTGGTGGCTGGGGCCGTCGGGGCCGGTCACACCGGAGCGATCGAGAACGAACGTCACGCCCGCGCGATGCAGGGCCACATCCATCAGCACCTGGTCGAAGGCGCGGTTCATGAACGTCGCATAGATCGCGACCACCGGGTGCAGTCCGCCGAAGGCGAGGCCCGCCGCCGAGGCCACCGCGTGCTGCTCGGCGATGCCCACGTCATAGACGCGGTCGGGGAAGTGCTGCGCGAACGGCTGCAGGCCCGTCGGACGCAGCATCGCCGCCGTGATCGCGATGACATCGTCACGTCGCTCCCCCGCCGCCACGAGTGCGTCGGCGAAAGCGTCGGTCCAGGCGACGGCATCCGAGGAGCCCAGCGGCTCGCCCGTCGCCGGGTCGATCTTGCCGACGGCGTGGAACTGATCGGCCTCGTCGTTGCGTGCGGGCTCGTAGCCGCGGCCCTTCTCGGTGATGACGTGCACGATCACCGGGGCACCGTAGTCCTTGGCCAGCTGCAACGTCTCCTGCAGCGCGACGAGGTCGTGTCCGTCGATCGGCCCGAGGTACTTGATGTCCAGGTTCGAGTACAGCGCCTCGTTGTTGGAGAAGCGCGAGAGGAATCCATGCGTGGCGCCGCGGACACCACGGTAGACGGCGCGCCCCATGGGCCCGAGTCGACGGAAGAAGGATGCCGAACTCTTGCGCAGGCTCTCATAGCCCTCGGTGGTGCGCACCCGGTTCAGATAGCGAGCCATCCCCCCGATCGTCGGAGCGTAGGAGCGTCCGTTGTCGTTGACGACGATCACCAGATTGCGATCGTTGTCGTCGGAGATGTTGTTCAGTGCCTCCCAGGTCATCCCGCCCGTCAGCGCGCCGTCACCGACGACAGCGACGACGTGGTGATCCTTGCGGCCGGTGCGGGTCAGCGCGCGCGAGATGCCGTCCGCCCAGCTCAGCGAACTCGACGCGTGCGAGGACTCGACGACGTCGTGGACGCTCTCCGCGCGTTGCGGGTAGCCGGCGAGTCCGCCGCGCGAGCGCAGGCCGCGGAAGTCCTGGCGGCCGGTGAGCAGCTTGTGCACATACGACTGATGGCCGGTGTCGAAGACGAAGGGGTCGTCGGGTGAGTTGAAGACCCGGTGCAGCGCGATGGTGAGCTCTACGACACCGAGGTTTGGTCCGAGATGACCGCCCGTGCGCGCCACGTTCTCGACGAGGAAGTCACGGATCTCGTGCGCGAGCTGCTCGAGCTGCTCGGTGGACAGGGAGTCCAGGTCGCGCGGACCGGTGATCGAAGCGAGCAGACTCATCCTCCGAGTCTACGTCGCCCAAACGCCGACGCCCCGGCATCGGCGTCCCCTTGCAGGGACCGATGCCGGGGCGTTATAACCGGCGCTCAGACCAGCGAACGCAGCACGTACTGGAGGATGCCGCCGTTGCGGTAGTAGTCCGCCTCACCGGGGGTGTCGATGCGCACCTTGGCGTCGAAGACGATCGTCTCCTTGCCTTCCGGCGAGAACTCGCTGGGGGCCGCCGTGACCTTCACGGTCTTCGGGGTGACGCCCTCGTTGAGCTTCTCGAGGCCCTCGATCGAGACGATCTCGGTGCCGTCCAGGCCCAGCGACTTCCAGCTCTGGCCCTCGGGGAACTGCAGCGGCACGACGCCCATGCCGATGAGGTTGGAGCGGTGGATGCGCTCGAAGCTCTCGGTGATGACCGCCTTGACGCCCAGCAGCGACGTGCCCTTCGCGGCCCAGTCGCGCGATGAGCCCGAGCCGTACTCCTTGCCACCGAAGACGACGAGCGGGGTGCCTTCGGCGCGGTAGTTCTCGCACGCGTCGAAGATGTACGACTGCGGGCCGCCCTCCTGCGTGAAGTCACGGGTGAAGCCGCCTTCGACGATCTGACCGTCGTTGACCGCGGCGACCAGCTCGTTCTTGAGGCGGATGTTGGCGAACGTGCCGCGGATCATGACCTCGTGGTTGCCACGACGCGAGCCGTAGGAGTTGAAGTCCTTCTGTGCGACACCGTGCTCGGTGAGGTACTGCGCGGCGGGCGTGCCGGCCTTGATGTTCCCCGCGGGCGAGATGTGGTCGGTGGTGACCGAGTCGCCGAGGGTCGCCATCACCCGAGCGCCGTGGATGTCCGTGACCGGGGTCAGGTCCATGGACATGCCCTCGAAGTACGGCGCCTTGCGCACGTACGTCGAATCGGCATCCCACTCGAAGATGGGGCCCTCGGGGGTGGGCAGGCTCGTCCAGCGCTCGTCACCGTCGAACACGGTGGCGTACTGCTTGATGAACTGGTCGCGCGAGATCGACGAGTCGATGACCTCCTGGACCTCGTCCGGCGAGGGCCAGATGTCCTTGAGGAACACGTCGTTGCCCTCCGAGTCCTTCCCGAGCGGGTCGGTCTCGAAGTCGAAGTGCATCGAGCCGGCGAGGGCATAGGCGACGACGAGGGGCGGCGAGGCGAGGTAGTTCATCTTCACGTCGGGGCTGATGCGGCCCTCGAAGTTGCGGTTGCCCGACAGCACGGCCGTGACGGCCAGGTCGTTCTCGTTGATCGCCGCCGAGACCTCCTCGATGAGAGGTCCGGAGTTGCCGATGCAAATGGTGCAGCCGTAGCCGACCGTGTAGAAGCCGAGGCCTTCGAGGTCCTTGTCGAGCCCCGACTTCTCGTAGTAATCGGTGACGACCTTGGAACCGGGGCCGAGCGTCGTCTTCACCCACGGCTTCTGCTTGAGGCCCTTGTTGCGCGCCTTGCGGGCGAGAAGGCCGGCGGCGATCATCACCGACGGGTTCGACGTGTTGGTGCAGGAGGTGATCGCGGCGAGCGTCACGGCGCCGTTGTCGAGCAGGTAGGACTCACCTGCCGGTGACGTGACCGGCACGGGGTTGGATGCCGCGGCCGGCGCCCCGCTGGAGATGCGTACGTCGCGCGTCGCGGGCTCCTCCTCGCCCGGGGTGGAGCCCGGGTCGGATGCCGGGAACGAGTGGATCGAGTCGAGGTCGACGATCGAGTTGGACACCGACGGGGTGGTGTAGTTGACGATGTCCTTCTCGAACTGCGTCTTCGCCTCGCTGAGGAGGATGCGGTCCTGGGGACGCTTCGGGCCGGCGATCGACGGCACGACCGTCGAGAGGTCGAGCTCCATGTACTCGCTGAAGACCGGCTCGCTGTCAGCGTCGTGCCAGAGCTTCTGCTCCTTGGCGTACGCCTCGACCAGGGCCACCGCCTGCTCGTCGCGTCCCGTGAGGCGCAGGTATTCCAGCGTGACGTCGTCGATGGGGAAGATCGCCGCGGTCGAGCCGAACTCCGGGCTCATGTTTCCGATGGTGGCGCGGTTGGCCAGCGGTACCGAAGCGACGCCCGCGCCGTAGAACTCCACGAACTTGCCGACCACGCCGTGCTTGCGCAGCATGTCGGTGATCGTGAGGACCACGTCGGTGGCGGTGACGCCCGCGGGAATCTCGCCCGTGAGCTTGAAGCCCACGACGCGGGGAATGAGCATCGAGACGGGCTGACCGAGCATGGCGGCCTCGGCCTCGATGCCACCCACGCCCCAGCCGAGCACGCCGAGGCCGTTGACCATGGTGGTGTGCGAGTCGGTGCCCACACAGGTGTCGGGGTAGGCGCGCAGCACGCCGTCGCGGCCCGTGCGGTCGTAGATGACCTTCGCGAGGTGCTCGATGTTCACCTGGTGGACGATGCCGGTTCCCGGCGGGACGACCTTGAAGTCGTCGAACGCGGTCTGGCCCCAGCGCAGGAACTGGTAACGCTCGCCGTTGCGCTCGTACTCGATCTCGACGTTGCGCTCGAGCGCGTTCTCGGTGCCGAACAGGTCGGCGATGACGGAGTGGTCGATGACCATCTCCGCCGGCGACAGCGGGTTGATCTTCGCCGCGTCGCCACCGAGGGCCGTGACGGCCTCGCGCATGGTGGCGAGATCGACGATGCAGGGCACGCCGGTGAAGTCCTGCATCACGACGCGCGCCGGGGTGAACTGGATTTCGGTATCGGGCTCCGCATCGGCATCCCAGTTGCCGAGGGCCTCGATCTGCGACTTCGTGACGTTGGCGCCGTCCTCGGTGCGAAGGAGGTTCTCGAGCAGCACCTTCAGGCTGAACGGGAGCTTCTCGTACCCGGCGACGGTGTCGATCCGGTAGATCTCGTAGTCGGTGCCACCGACCGTGAGGGTGCTCTTGGCTCCGAAGCTGTCAACAGTGGACACGTCTGCTCTCCTTCGTTGGGAGTTCCTGAGGCCGCGGGCTCAGTCGGTCGGCGGGGTCAGGGTCGGGCATGGACGGCCGTCGCCTGATTCTCCATCATCCCCGCCGCCGCGGCGGCGGGCTAGTGAGGTTGTCCTTACCCGCGGATGGCGCCTCTGGCGCATCACGGGCGAAGGAATTTATCTTGATGTCAAGATAAATCTATCACGCCTCGGATGCCGCGCTGGCGTCGTGGTGGCGCGGATAGACCGCCCGCACGGCCAGCCAGGTGACGGCGACGAGCGGGGCGAACAACGGCAGTCCCATCACGAGCTTCAGGGTGCCGAGCGTGGTGACATCGCCAGCGAAGTAGAAGGGAAGCTGCACCGCGAGGCGCAGGTAGAACAGTGCGGCCCAGGCGATCGCCAGCCAGAAGAACACCCGGCGCTTGCGCGGATCGCTGCGCCAGCGTGTGCTCTCGTTCATGAGGAAGCCGACGGCCAGTCCGATCAAGGACCACCCGACGAGAGCCGAGATCAGAAACGCAGTCCCGTAGACAGCGTTGGTGATGAGGCCCGGGACGAAGTTGTCCTGTCCTCGGCCGGTCCACAGTGCGAGGGCGGCGGCGGCACCGGTGGCGATGAGTCCTCCCAGTGCGGCACTGACGGGCGAGCGCTGGATGAGGCGGACGATCGTGAAGATCGCCGCTGCGCCCACGGAGATCGCGAGCGAGAGCGTGAGGTCAGCCGTGGTCGTGAACAGGATGACGAACGCGAGTCCGGGCAGCACGCTCTCCAGCACGCCTCGCCAGCCGCCCATGGCGGCCCAGACGACGTGTCCCGTGTGCGACTGTCGGGACGGATCGAGGCCGGCCCGTCGCGCCGCATTGCCCAGTGCGCTTCCGAGAAGATCCGACGCCGACGGCGGTGGCGGCGTGAGCGGATCGGATGCCGCGTCCTCGGGCTCCTGCGCGGGCGAGCTCATGCGGTGCCGGGGGCGGCGGGCATCTTCAGCGGGATGAGATCGCGCGGCGGCATGGGGCTACCGCCGCGCACCACGACGATCGAGCGGAAGAGATCCTCCACACGCGCAGCCGCCTCGACGTCGGTCGTGGCCGCTCCCCCGATCACACCGCGCAGGAACCAGCGGGGTCCGTCTACGCCGACGAACCGTGCCAGGCGCTTGCCGGCCACCGCGTCGGGCCCGCTCACCACGGGAACCTCCGCGAGCAGTTCGGCGCCGAGCGGGCCGTGGCGCTCCTCCACGCGCCCGCCTTGCTGGCGGATCTGCTGGCGGATCTGGTCGCGGGTCTCTTCCCACAGTCCGCTGGAGCGCGAGGCGGCGAACGGCTGCACCTGCAGGGTCGAATCGGCGTAGTCGAGCCCGACCGCGACGATGCGCTTGGTCTGCTCCTCGACTTCGAGGCGAAGGTTCAGTCCCTCGCGCGGGAGCACCTTGATGCCACCGAGATCGATGTAGGGGCGAACGGGGTTCGCCTCCGCCTCGTCGAAGGGCCCCGTCGACGCGCGGTCGCCTGTGCCGGTGGGCTGCAGTTCATCGCTCATGCGGTGACTCCTGTCTGATAGCCCGTCGAGCCGAACCCGCCCTCGCCGCGTGCGGTGTCGGGCAAGTCGTCGACGGGGAGGAAGCGGACGCGCGGGACGGGCATGACGATGAGCTGTGCGATGCGGTCGCCCACGGCGATGTCGTACGCCTCGCGCGTATCGGTGTTCAGGAGCGCGACCTTGATCTCACCGCGGTACCCCGCGTCGATCGTTCCGGGCGCGTTGACGATGGTGATGCCGTGCTTCGCGGCCAGACCGCTGCGGGGCACGACGAAAGCGGCGTATCCGTCCGGCAGGGCGATGCGCACGCCCGTGCCCACCAGTGCGCGGGCGCCCGGTTCGAGTCTCACGCTCTCGGAGGAGACCAGATCTGCGCCGGCGTCGCCGGGATGTGCGTAGACGGGAACCTGCGGCGCGATAATGGGAACGTCCACGGATTCGATCACTCCACGAGGGTAATGCACATCGCCGCTCCAGCCGCTCCCGTTTCCGACGTCCGCTACCGCGAACGGCTCAGTCCGTCGCTGTGGACGCTGCTCAGCTCGGCGGTGGTGGCGCCGATGGTCGCACTGGTGTTCGTCCCGCTGGATCCGACCATCGCCCTCGCCGCGGGAATCGCCGTGGGTGCGGTCCTGATCTGCCTGCTCGTCTTCGCGTCTCCGGTCGTGGAGGTGCGAGGCGGCGAGCTGCGAGTCGGTCGCGCGCATATCCCGGTCGATCAGCTGGGCACCGCCGAGCCGTTGTGGGCAGACGAGGCGCGTGCTGCGCGTGGTCCTCAGCTGTCCGCGAAGGCATGGCACATGTTCTGCGGCGGGATCGACCCCGTGGTTCGCGTTCCCGTCCTCGATCCCGGCGACCCCGTCACGGAGTGGGTGTTCGCGACGCGCACGCCTGACCGGGTGGTCGCCGCGATCACGCGTGCGCAGTCGCGCTGAGATCAGCTCGACAGCGGGATCGGCTCTGCGGGGCCGAGGGTTCTCAGGCGCACTCGATGCAGACGGCGCCGCCCGCGATCTCGTGGTCGATCTGGGTGCGGTGCTTCACGAGGAAGCACTCGACGCAGGTGAATTCGTCTTCCTGCGGCGGCAGGACGACCACGTCCAGCTCCAGGTCGGAGAGGTCGGCGCCGGGCAGCTCGAAGCCGGAGGGGTTGTCGGCATCCTCGACGTCGACGGCCCCGGACATCTTGTCGGGAACGCGCTCCTTCAGAGCCTCGATCGACTCGCTGTCGTCGTCGGTCTTACGGGGGGCGTCGTAATCGGTCGCCATGCTCTCAACTTCCAGGTGTGTTGCCAAAGTGCCGACTCGCGGCCGGGGGGACCGACGTGGGGCGGCGATAGTTTGCACGACGGGTTCGGATTTCGCAAATGATCGTCGTGTGCGTGCCCGCTTCCGGCGGGTGCGTCGCATGGAACTCGCGGCGCGCCCGCGATATTCCCGAGTGCGGCGAAGTGCTGTGACAGCATGGCCCCGGCAATCGAATCGTGCCCGAACAGGGAACGGGAGGGTGTTTCGCATGGAACAGCTCAAGGTGATCGGAACCGAGGAAGGTGTCCTCGTTCTCGCCACGGAGTCCGGCGAACGGTACGCGCTGCCGATCGACGAGACGCTGCGCAGCCAGCTGCGCCGCGC